>Ga0163154_10000029_pt1 | contig 188939 bp, 198 predicted proteins | sample OliLakLV19MP9P1_FD_148649 | JGI IMG/M metagenome (GOLD analysis project Ga0163154, IMG submission 148649) | Freshwater microbial mat bacterial communities from Lake Vanda, McMurdo Dry Valleys, Antarctica - Oligotrophic Lake LV.19.MP9.P1 | ecosystem: Environmental > Aquatic > Freshwater > Lake... | reverse complement strand
CAATAGCACCAATACCTCCCCGCCCCGCAAGGGGGCGGGGAGGTATTGGTGCTATTGTTCCCAATCAGCCCACGCGCGCGGCCGTGCGCGCGAACACCGGCGCAACCGCGCGGATGGCTTCCTCCGTTTCCGCGCGATCGGGCGTTTCATCACCGAGGCCCACGCCCCACATGTCGTTGGCGCCGGTCTGCTGCACGACGATGCCGTCGGGGCGCGAGATCACCGACACGCCGCGATAGCGCACGCCGTAGCGCGCCTCCGGTTGCGGGGCGAGCCACGAGATCTGGCCGCGCACGGGGATGAGCGTTTCGTCCTTCCACAACGCCCGCGCGCCGTAGCCGGTGCAGTTGACGACGACGGGCTCAGGCAGGCGCGCGAGATCGGCGGGCGTGTGGAATTCGGTCTGCACGATGCGCCCGCCCTCGACGAGAAAATCGCGCGTCAACAAGTGTGCGAGTTCCGCGACGTTGAACATCATCATCGTCCCATAGCGCACGCGCGGTACGGGGAAGGGATGTTCGTGCGCTTCGAGTTCGCGAAAGGCGGGCGCGAGATCGTCGAGACGGCGTCCGAATTCGGCGAAGTGGATGTCGCCCGGTTCGGGCGTGCGCGGCGGGCGCGGAATCGCCCCGGCGATGCGCGGCGTGTCGTAGAGATTGTAGCGGTCGCTCCACTCCACCGGATCGCCGGGCATGCCCAGATACTGCTGCCAGTTCGCATAGGTGCGGCGCGCCATCTTCTCCCAGAGCGCGGGGAACGCGGCGTCGATCTTGTCGGCGTCGGCGATGCGGCTCTCAGGCGACCACGTGCCGCTCGCGCGCGCCGAACGCGTGTCGGGCGTGCGTTCCTTCGCGTAGATCGTGACCTTCGCGCCCGCACGCTGCAGCGTCAGCGCCGCCGTCAGACCGAGCGCGCCGCAACCGATGACCGCGATCTCGCGGCCGCCGCCCTCAAGCGCCTTCTGTGTGACGATCTCCGCCGAACCCCACGCCAGAGACCAGCCCGAGCCGCCGTGTCCGTAGTTGTGCACCACGCGCTTGCCGGCGACCTGCTCCACATCGAGCCGCGGCCCGGCGGGGCGAAACGGCCGCGTGCAGACGGTGATCTTGGTGATGCGCTCCATTTCCATACGCAGCGGCGCGAGGCGCGGTGCGGCGAAGCCGGAGACGGGCGTCGCGGCGGGGGCAGTGGCGCAGGCGGACGCGCCGAGGCCGGCGAGCAGGACGAGGCGTCGGTCAGGACGGAGGTTCATGTCTTTGCCTTGCGCGCCGCGAAGATGATCCATGGCGTATCGACCTGATCGTAGCCCGAGCCGACCGAGTCGCGCATGTCGAGTTCTGTGAAGGCTGCAGCTTCCAGCATGGCGCGAAAGCGGGCGGCGTCGATGCCGCAATAGAAGCGGCCGAGACCGTCGCGGCGGTCTTCGCCCGCCTTGAGTATGCCCGCGAACGCGCCGCCCGGTTTCAACGCGGCGGCGACGCGGGCGATGATCTGGGGCAGTTCGTTGGTCTTTGCATGATGGAGCGACGCGCCAGCCCACACTCCGTCGAACCCGTCACGCGCATCAAGCGCGAGAAAATCGCCGACCTCTACGTCGATGTCGAAGCGCCGCTTTGCTTCGGCTACGAGGCCGGGGGATGCATCCATGGACGTGACGCTGTGTCCGCGCGCGGCGAACCAAGCGGACTCCTGTCCGGCGCCGCAGCCATAGTCGAGCACGCGCGCGTTGCGCGGCAGGGACGATTCAAAGCGGCGCAGGCTGTCGCGCACGCCGTGGTCTATGGCGGACTGCGCATAGGTTTCGGCGTCGCGGTCGTAGAAGGCGAGGGTGTCGGCATCAGTCATGAAATGCATTCCCGGTTCGACCTCCGGTCGCCCCGGAATGACGGCGGACCAAGCTGCTGTCACAGTTGGCGCCCGACTTCAGCTTACCGGCTCAGCTCCCGCATCGCGCCATCCAGCCCCTTCAGCGTCAGCGGGAACATGCGGTCGGGGCCGATGATTTCGCGGACGACACCGACGCTCGGCGTGTGCGCCCAGTGCTGTTCGGGCGTGGGGTTCAGCCACACCATGCTCTCGTAGATTTCCTTCACGCGGTGCAGCCATACCGCGCCCGGCTCTTCGTTCCAGTGTTCGACGGAGCCGCCGGGATAGGTGATCTCGTAGGGGCTCATGGTCGCATCGCCCACGAAGAGAACCTTATAATCGTGCGGGTACTTGTGCAGCACCTCCCACGTGTTGAGCTTCTCGGCGTTGCGGCGGCGATTGTCCTTCCAGACCTGCTCGTAGAGGCAGTTGTGGAAGTAGAAATATTCGAGGTGCTTGAACTCGGTGCGCGCCGCGCTGAACAGCTCCTCGCACATCTTGATGTGCGGATCCATCGAGCCGCCGATGTCGAAGAAGATGAGCACCTTGATCGTGTTGCGCCGCTCGGGGCGCATGACGATGTCGAGATAACCTTGCCGCGCGGTTTCCTTGATCGTGCCGTCGAGATCAAGTTCGTCGGGCGCGCCTTGTCTCGCGAACTTCCGCAGGCGGCGCAGCGCCACCTTGATGTTGCGCGTGCCGAGTTCGACCTGGTCGTCGAGGTTCTTGTATTCGCGCTTGTCCCAGACCTTCACCGCCTTGCCGTGACGGCCCTTGTCCTGACCGATGCGCACGCCTTCGGGATTGTAGCCGTTGTTGCCGAACGGCGAGGTGCCGCCCGAGCCGATCCACTTGTTCCCGCCCTCGTGGCGTTCCTTCTGTTCCTTGAGGCGCTCCTGAAGCGTCTCCATCAGCTTGTCCCAGCCGCCGAGCGCCTCGATCTGCTGCTTCTCTTCGTCCGAGAGATATTTCTCGGTCAGCGCCTGCAGCCATTCCGCCGGGATCATCGCGTCGATGACGTCCGCAGTGAACTCCGCGCCCTTGAAGACGTGGCCGAACACCTGGTCGAAGCGGTCGATGTGGCGCTCGTCCTTCACCAGAGTCGCGCGCGACAGATAGTAGAAGTCGTCCACCAGCGGCGGGATCACGTCCTTCTCCAGCGCCTCGAGCAGGACGAGGTATTCCTTAAGGGAAACGGGAACCTTCGCCTGGCGAAGCTCGGTGAAGAAGCGCTGGAACATGGGCCGCAGGATGGCCGCGCCGGGGCAGGGAGTAAAGCCTGCGCTAAACGCCCGGCCGCGCCGCGCGTCCTGCGCCTTCGAAATCCGCCAGCACGTCCGCCCACAGCCTATCGGCGAGCGGCAGTGTGTTCTGCGGGCCGGTGAAGCGCATCTTCAGCACCCAGCCGTCGACCATGGCCACGCTCACGCGCGTCTCCTTGATCTTGCCCTCGTAGTTGATGCGGAAGCTCCTGGTGCGCGCGCCCGCGCGGTCAGGCGTCGTCGGCGCGATTTCCGACAGCACATCGAAGCGTTCGCGGATCGCCGCGATCGCAGCTTCCGCCTGTTCCGCCGTCGTGGTGGGGGTCGTGTAGCGCGTGGCGTAATAGGTGACGGTGATTGCATCGATCGGCGTGTTGCAGCTCGTGTCGTCTCCGGGCGCGCCGCCGCCGGGGGCCGCGTCATAGATGTGGATCGAACCCCCGTAGCGCACGTCGAAACGGCAGCGCAGGCCGCTCTCGCGGTTGCGCGCCTGTACGTAGCCGGGGTCGCCGGAGGCCTCGACGCTATAGTGACGCTGCGCGTTCGACGCCGCAATGATGCCTTCGGCGGTCGCCGGCGCGTGTGGCGCATCGGAGGCGACAGGCGCAGTCGTGGCGCAGGCGGTGAGGAGAAGTGCGCTGAACAGCGCCGTGACGCACCGCATGAAAGTCCCCCAAAAAGCGCGGTCTGATCCGTTCCGACACTGACGGCGCGGGCGGTCGTGTGCAACGCGTCTCGACGTGCTTTGGCCGCGAAAGGGGCGTAAGGTAGGGGAATGGATATCCGACCTTCGATCATCGAACGTGCGTTTCAGCTCGCCAAGTCCGGCCGCTATGCGACGGTGGGCGACATCAGGAAGCAGCTCGACCGCGAGAAATACGCCTCCACCGCGAGCTATGTGCGGGGCGGGGCGCTGGTGAGCCAGTTGCGTTCCCTGATCGCCAACGCGCGCGCGACGCCTATCGAGTAGACCGCCCCGAAGGCCGCGCGCCTGCCACGTCGCCCTATCCATCCCATTAACGACGCCCCGAAAATACCTTGGTCGTTCCCCTTGTGTTCTGCGGAACAAACGTGGTACGAAATCGTCATCGCGACGCGGGCTGTTCCGTTTCGGGGAGTCGGACTAAGGGGTGCGAAGACAATGGCTGCCTTGAAACTCGTGGAGACCATGGACACCGACAAGCAGAAGGCGCTCGCCGCCGCGCTCGGCCAGATCGATCGCGCCTTCGGCAAGGGATCGGTCATGCGGCTCGGCGAAAAGCCGGTCGTGGAGATCGAAGCGATTTCCACCGGCTCGCTGGGCCTCGACGTGGCGCTCGGCATCGGCGGCCTGCCCAAGGGTCGGATCGTGGAAATCTACGGTCCCGAAAGCTCCGGCAAGACGACGCTCGCGCTCCACGTCATCGCGGAAGCGCAGAAGAGCGGGGGCGTGTGCGCCTTCGTTGACGCCGAACACGCGCTCGATCCCATCTACGCCCGCAAGCTCGGCGTCGATCTCGACGACCTTCTGGTCTCGCAGCCCGACAGCGGCGAACAGGCGCTGGAAATCACCGACACGCTCGTGCGCTCCGGCGCGGTGGACGTGCTCGTCATCGACTCGGTGGCGGCGCTGACGCCGAAGGCCGAACTTGAAGGCGAAATGGGCGATTCACTGCCCGGCCTGCAGGCGCGCCTGATGAGCCAGGCCCTGCGAAAGCTCACAGGCTCGATCTCCAAGTCGAACACGCTGGTGATCTTCATCAACCAGATACGCATGAAAATCGGCGTGATGTACGGCAACCCGGAGACGACGACGGGCGGCAACGCGCTGAAGTTCTACGCGTCCGTGCGTCTCGACATCCGTCGCACCGGCCAGATCAAGGAACGCGACGAAGTCGTGGGCTCCGAGACGCGGGTGAAGGTGGTCAAGAACAAGGTCGCGCCGCCCTTCAAGCAGGTGCAGTTCGACATCATGTACGGCGAAGGCATCTCCAAGACCGGCGAGATCATCGAGCTTGGCGTGAAGGCCGGCGTCGTGGAGAAATCCGGCTCCTGGTATTCCTATGGCGGTCAGAAGATCGGCCAGGGCAAGGAGCAGGCGCGCAAGTTCCTCAAGGAACACAAGGACACCGCCATCGAGATCGAAGACAAGGTGCGCGCGCAGGCGGGCCTTCTCGGCGACGACATGACGGTCACGCCCGATACCGACGCCGCCGAAGACTGACCTTCCGATTGCGGCGGGCGGCCAGCCCCCTCCCGTCGCGAAGCCGGTCGGCCGGGTCTTCGGTCTCAGCCCCATCTCCCGTGCCGATGGTTCGGCCGGCCGGCATCTTGTGATGCGCCCTGACGATGCCTGCTGCTCGGGCCCGTCAGGGCGTACGCACGTTCAGCGGATACGATATGATCAGCGTCAGCGGCGCGCTTCCGGTCTGGCGAATGCCGACGACCGCGCCGTCATAGAGATAGGCCGCCATGCCCGCGCGCAGCGGCGTGCTCACCCCGTTCGACGTCACCACGCCTTCGCCCGAGACGACGTAATAGACCTCGTCATGCTCGATCGGATGCAGGCCGATGGCCGCGCCGCGCGCGAGGATGCGCTTGCGAAATTCCATCTGCCGCGCGGGAACCGCATCGCTCAGGCGATACGTCGTGCTCGTGCCGATCGCGCCATGCGGCGGCGGCTCCTCGCGCTTCACCGCGTCCTCGCTCACCACCACCATCGGGCGTGCGGCGCCCGAACAGCGCGGGCCGCCGAGAACGACGTTGCGGTCGTAGCCTTCCACCCGCGGACGCACATGCGCACGCACGGGCGTGTCGAGCGCGGCGAGCCGCTGCGCCACGAAACCCGCCATCACTCGCGCCCCGGTTTCGCTGAAATGGCTGTCGTCGGTGACGCCCTGCGGGTAGGGCGCGTACTGCACTTCGGGGCCGTAATAGAGATAGAGGCGCTTGGAGCCCTCGGCGCCCTGCGCATCGACATACGCAAAACTGTCAGCCTGCAGATCGACGAGCGGGGTCGCAGTCGCGGCCGCCACCTCGCGCACCACGCCCACATACGGCCCGTGGGTATCGACAAGGCGACCGTCCACGAATTTCCGGCGCACCACCGGCGTCACCAGCACGGGCACGCCGCCGCGCGCGCGCACCTCGGTGATGAATGCGGTCAAATTGGCCGCGAAAGGGCCGTCCGGCGCGACATAGCGCGTCGGATCCTCGATCTTCTCGTCGTTGTGGCCGAACTGGATGAGCATCACATCGTCGGGACGCAGGCTCGCGACCGCGGCGTCCCAATACCCCTCGTTGCGAAAGCTCTTGGTGCTGCGTCCGCTGACGGCGCGATTGTCCACCACGATTTCTGGCGCGAGTTCGCACGGCAGCGTCATGCCCCAGCCCATGCGCGGATAACGCTCGCGGCCGTAGTCGCTCGCGGTGGAGTCGCCGACGATGACGATCTTCGGCGGCGGCGGAATCGGGGCCGGCGGCGCGGTCGCGCAGGCTGTGGCGGCCAGGAGCGCGCCGAGGAGCGCCGCGGTGTTGGTCTTCGCAATCATATCATGACGCTAGCCAGTCGCGTTGCGTGCTTCTACCGGAGAAATGGGCGTCTTTTTCTGTCCCGTGGGGACATCACTTCAAGCGAACGGGAGTCACACCATGGAATCGCGCATCAGTCTCGTCACCCTCGGCGTGCGCGATCTCGCGCGGGCGCGGGCCTTCTATGAGGCGCTGGGCTTCAAGGCGTCGTCGTCCAGCAATCCGCAGATCACCTTCTTCCATTGCGGCGCGCAGGCGCTGGCGATCTTCCCGTGGGACGACCTCGCCGACGATGCCGATACGCCGCCCGCCGGCGAGGGGTTCCGGGGCGTGACGCTCGCCCACAATGTCCGCGAGAAGGGGTATGTGGACAAAGTCATCGCCGAGGCCGTGGCCGTCGGCGCGCGGGAGGTGAAGGCCGCGCACGACGCCCACTGGGGCGGGCGCTCGGGCTATTTCGCCGATCCCGACGGGCATCTGTGGGAAGTGGCGTGGAATCCCTTCTTCCCGCTCGCGGCAGATGGATCGATGGCGCTGCCGGAGTAGACCGCGACGCCGCCAACCCTTGGCGCAAAGGGGCGGGCTCCCTATACGTTCAGTTCCTGTTCCCGAACGTCGGAAATCCGCAAGCACATGCCGTCATCCAGCAAGCCCAGCGTCAACGAAATCCGGGCGCAGTTTCTCGATTACTTCCGCGCGCGCGACCACGAGACGCCGGCGTCCTCGCCGCTCGTGCCGCAGTCGGACCCGACGCTGCTCTTCACCAACGCCGGCATGGTGCCGTTCAAGAACTACTTCACCGGCGCCGAGAAGCCGCCCGGTCCGCGCGCGGCCACCTCGCAGAAATGCGTGCGCGCCGGCGGCAAGCACAACGATCTCGATAATGTCGGCTACACCGCGCGCCACCACACCTTCTTCGAGATGCTCGGCAACTTCTCGTTCGGCGACTATTTCAAGGACACGGCGATCCCGCTGGCGTGGGGCCTGCTGACGAAAGAGTGGGGCCTGCCGAAGGACAAGCTGACCGTCACCGTCTATCACGACGACGACGAGGCGGCCGCGCTCTGGAAGAAGGTCGCGGGGCTTCCCGAAGAGCGCATCATCCGCATCGCGACGGCGGACAATTTCTGGTCGATGGGCGACACGGGGCCGTGCGGACCGTGCTCGGAAATCTTCTACGACCACGGCGACCACATCTTCGGCGGCCCGCCCGGCTCGCCTGACCAGGACGGGGACCGCTTCGTCGAGATATGGAATCTCGTCTTCATGCAGTTCGAGCAGTTCGCCGACGGGCGACGCGAGAAGCTGCCCAAGCCCTCCATCGACACCGGCATGGGTCTCGAGCGCGTGGCGGCGGTGCTGCAGGGCGTGCACTCGAACTACGAGATCGATCTCTTCCGCACGCTGATCGCGGCGTCCGAAGACCTCACCGGCGTGAAGGCCGAAGGCGACAAGGAGGCGAGCCATCGCGTCATCGCCGATCACCTGCGCTCGACATCGTTCCTGATCGCCGATGGCGTGTCGCCGTCGAACGAAGGGCGCGGCTACGTGCTGCGCCGGATCATGCGCCGCGCCATGCGACATGCGCATCTGTTGGGCGCGGCCGAACCGCTGATGCACCGCCTCGCGCCGACGCTGATCGCGGAGATGGGCGGCGCTTACCCTGAACTTGAACGCGCGCGGCCGGTCATCATCGACCAACTCCGGCAGGAAGAAGAACGCTTCCGTGAAACGCTGGGTCGCGGCCTCGCGCTGCTCGAAGGCGAACTCGCGACGCTGTCGAAGGGCAAGAAGCTGTCCGGCGATACCGCGTTCAAGCTCCACGACACCTTCGGATTTCCGCTCGATCTCACGCAGGACATCCTGCGCGGGCGCGGGCTCGAAGTGGACACCGACGGTTTCGACGCCGCTATGGAAGGCCAGCGCCAGAAGGGCCGCGCCTCGTGGGCGGGCTCAGGCGAAGCGGCGGATGAAAGCGTGTGGCTCTTCATCAAGGAGCGCGTCGGCCAGACGGAATTTCTCGGCTACGACGGCGTCGACGGCGACGGCGCGGTGACGGCCATCGTTGCGCACGGCGCGGAAACGCATCAGATCGGCGAAGGCGAAGCCGCTGAGATCATCTTCGACCGCACGCCGTTCTACGCGGAATCCGGCGGGCAGGCGGGCGATCAGGGCGTGATCCGTTTCGCGAACGGTGCGGTCTTTGAAGTGGAAGACACGCAGAAGCGCATCGGCGCACTGCACGGCCACCAGGGCACGCTCGTGAAGGGCGCGATCAAGGTCGGCGACAAGGCGCAGTTGTCCGCGAAGAGCAAACGTCGCGACGCGATCCGCGCAAACCATTCCGCCACGCACCTGCTGCACGCCGCGCTCCGGCACGTGCTGGGCCCGCATGTCTCGCAGAAGGGATCGTTGGTTGAGGCGGACCGCTTCCGTTTCGACTTTTCGCACAGCGCGCCGGTGACGCCCGCCGAGATCGAGAAGGTCGAGGACGAGGTGAACGCCGTCATCCGCCAGAACGCGGAAGCGACGATCAAGGAAATGGCGCCGGCGGATGCGATCGCGGCGGGCGCGCTCGCGCTCTTCGGCGAGAAGTACGGCGAGAAGGTGCGCGTGCTCACGCTCGGCGCCGATCTCGAAGCGCACGCGAAGCCCTATTCGGTCGAGCTCTGCGGCGGCACGCATGTGCGGCGCACGGGAGATATCGCGGTGTTCGCGATTTTATCGGAAGGCGGCGTCGCGTCAGGCGTGCGGCGCATCGAGGCCGCGACCGGCGCCGCCGCGCTCTCGCACCTGAAGGCGCAAGCCGCACTTGCGCGCACGATCGCCTCGCAACTGAAGTCGCCGCTCGCGGAAGCGCCGGAGCGCGTCGCGCTGCTGTCGGCGGAGAAGCGCAAGCTCGAAGCCGAACTGTCGGACGCGAAGAAGAAGCTCGCGCTCGCGGGCGATGGCGGCGGCGCGGTCGCGGCGGGACCTGAAGAGGTGAGCGGCGTGAAGCTCATCGCGCGCGTGCTCGACGGCGTGCCGGCGAAGGATCTCCGTGGCCTCGTGGACGAAGGCAAGGCGCAGCTCGGCTCGGGCGTCGTCGCGTATGTCGGCGTGGACGCAGGCAAGGCCGCGCTCGCCATCGGCGTCACCGATGATCTGAAAGGCCGCGTGAGCGCGGTCGATCTCATCCGTGCAGGGGTCGCTGCGGTCGGCGGGCAGGGCGGTGGCGGTCGGCCCGACATGGCGCAGGGCGGCGGACCGGAAGCGGGCAAGGCGCAGGAAGCGGTCGGCGCGATCAAGGCGGCGCTGGAGAAGGCGCTCGCCGCGTGAGCGTACACGTCGCGCTGCTGGCGGGCGTGAACGTCGGCGGCAATCGCAAGGCGCCGGCGGCGACGCTGAAGGCGATCTGCGCGAACCTCGGCTGGAAGCGCGCGGAGACGCTGCTCGCGAGCGGCAACATCATCACCGACACCGGGCGCGACAGCGCCGCGAAGGTCGCGACGCGTCTCGGTGACGCCATCGAAAGTGCGCTCGGTTTTCGCACGGCGGTCATTGTGCGCACGGCGGAAGAACTCGAAGACGCGCTGGCGCGCGTGCCTTACGCGGACTTCAAGCCGAACCTCATGCTCGTGAACTTCCTGGAGAAGGCGCCGACGAAAGCGGGCGTCGCCGCACTCGCAGATCATCTCAAGGGCGCCGAGGACTACGTCGTCGACGGCGCCGAGATGTTCATCCGCTACGAAAGCGGCGTCGCCGGCACGAAGCTGACGCCGCAGGTGATCGTGCGAAAGCTCGGCGTGATGGGCACGGCGCGCAACGTGAACACGGTCGCCAAGCTCATCGACCGCGCACGGGCGATGGAGGCCGCGAAAAGCTGACGCGAGCGTCATCTTTCGGCGGTCTGGCTCGCGTGCTATGGCTCGCCGATAATAAGGGGAGGACGCCATGACCGACGCGCCCGAAGACCGCCCGCTGGGCCTGCTGGAAATGACGCCGCTGAACCCCGCGTTCCGTGACGACCAGCACGGCGTCTATGATCGCCTGCGCGCGAAATGCCCGGTTCACCGCGACGAAGCGGCGGGGGAGTTTCTCATCAGCCGCCACGCCGATGTGCGCGCCACGCTGTCTGACCGCACGCTGTGGCGGGGCGGGGAGCATGCGGAGGAAGCGTCGTTCCTCGCGCGGCGTCTGGTCGAACAGCGGGCGACGCGCGGCGACCAGCCCGTCAGCATCCTGACGATGGATGATCCCGACCATTCGCGCATCCGCCTGCCGCTGGCGCAGGCGCTCTATGCGCGGGTCGCGAAATTCCGACCTGAAGTGGAGCGCATCGTCGACGAGACGCTCGCGAAACTCGAAGGCCGCGCGCAGTTCGACGTGCTCGACGACTATGCCGTGCCAATCCCGATCGACGCGATCGCCTCTATCCTCGGCGTCGATCACAGCCGTCTCGACGATTTCCGCGAATGGTCCGAAGGCGTGATCCAGTTTCTGAATCCGCTGCGCACCGAGGCCCAGACCGAGGCGATGATGCGCGCTGGCGAAGCGTTGAGCGCCTACATGCACGCAGCCATGGCCGATCGTCGCCGCGCGCCGAAGGACGATCTCATCACCGACATGGTGCGCCTGCAGGCCGATGGCGCGGCGCTGACGGACGCCGAGATCGCGATCAACCTGGAAGCGCTGCTCGTGGGCGGCAATCTCACGACGACCGATCTCATCGGCAACGCGATCCGCCTTTTCATCCTGAACCCGGACCAGAAGACGCTGCTGCTCGAGAACCCCGCGCTCATCGCCGGCGCCGTGGAAGAAGCGCTGCGCTACGATCCGCCGGTGGACATCACGGGCCGCATCGCCAATCGCGACATCGAGGTCGGCGGCTGTCCAGTGAAGGATACACAGGCGATGATCTTCATGCTGCGCGGCGCCAACCGCGATCCCGACGTTTTCGCCGATCCGCACAAATTCGACATCACCCGCAAGGGCCAGCCGCACGTGTCGTTCGGTGGCGGCGCGCATATCTGCATCGGCGCGCCGCTCGCGCGGCTGGAAGCGCAGCTGGCGATCCTCAAGATGCTGCAGCGGTTCCCGGACATGAAGCTCGTCGATCCCGATGCAGGCCCGCAATGGCGCACGTTGCCGTTCTTCCACGGGCTCGAGCATCTGCACGTCCGCCCCGCATGAGCGACGTCAGCTACCGCGACGCCTTCACAAACGATTGCGAAGCACTTTCCGACCTGATGCGCGAGACGTTCTGCGAGACCTTCGCGCATCTCTACCGCACGGAAGATCTCGAAGCCTTTCTCGCCGCGAGCTACACGCCCGCGCAGCAGTATGCCGAGATCATCGATCCCGACGTGGAGACGCGCCTTGCGGTGCAGGGCGGCGCGCTCGTCGGCTACGCGCAGATCGGACCGTTCAAGCTGCCTTTCGACAACGGTCCCGCGCACGCGCTTGAGCTCTATCGGCTCTATGTGCGGCGCAGCGTGCAGGGTCAGGGCGTGGCGCCGGCGCTGATGGACTGGGCGATGACGCGCATGCGCGAGCGCGCGGCGCAGGACGCCTTTCTCGGCGTGTGGTCGCAGAACGAGCGCGCGAAAAAATTCTACGCGCGGTACGGCTTCGAACGGGTGGGCGAGTATCAGTTTCCGGTCGGCGAGACGCTCGACGACGAATTCATCATGCGCGCGCGACTCTGAGGTGCGTCAGATGTCGGCGGTGTAGCGTCGCGATGCGTCCGCGAAATCCATGACCGGGGCGATGATGCTGCCATCCGCCATGCGCCGGCCGCCGAGCGGATCGATGGCGCGGATTTCGTAGTCGTCCTCGCCCGGGTCGAGGCCGGAAATGATGACGTCGAAGGTCGTGGAGGGTCCGCCGACAGGGACGAACCAGTGGATGTTGTCGCGCGCGCTGGACATCGTTGAGACTGAGCCGGGACCGGCCACGTAGTCCCGCGTCGGGCGTATGATCATGGCGTCGGCGCCTGCGTCACGGATGCGATCAAAATTGCGGATGCGGAAGCGACCGGCGACGACCATGTGCGCCGACACCATGTGCTTGTGGCCGTGCGGCGTGATGATGTTGCGCGGTGCGAAATCGAACAGGGCCGCCGCATAGGCGAGGCGACGTGGCGCGCCGTCGCTGTCGATGAACCGGACGAAGCGCTTGTGCGGGTCATTGGTTTCCGGCGGCTGTGCGGGCGTGATGCGCGCGCGGTTCACCGTGGCCATCAACTCGTGCGCATCCACTTCCTGCGCGAGACGCTCCACCTCCGTCATCCAGGCAAGCGCCGTGATCTGCCCGGTCTTCAGCGCGCGCGCGATCTCGTCCTGCCGGTCGATCCAGCGCGCGGGCGCGATGCGCTGCGTGTCGGCGCGCGCTTCGCCGAGCAGGGCGAACAGGGTGAAGGCGCCGAAGAAGGCCTGAAGCTGGCCGCGACGGGTCAGGCCGAGAAGGTCGGAAGCTTGCGTCATGGCGCGATACTGGAACGCGTCGCGCCGGCTGGGAAGGCTATCCCCGCCGATACTGGATGAAGCCGGAGCGGACGGCGACGGTGTCGTAGAGCACGCGCGCGGTCGCGTTGGTCTCGTGCGTGAGCCAATAGACGCGGGCAGCGCCCAGTTCGTCGGCGCGCGCATAGACGGCTTCGATCAGCAGGCGGCCGACGCCCTGGTCTCGCGCGTCAGGGGAAACAAAGAGGTCCTGCAGGTAGCAGTAGGGCGCCGTCGTCCACGTCGAGCGGTGCAGCAGGCACTGCACGATGCCGACGAGTTGCCCCTCCTGTTCCGCAACGATGCAAAACATCTCTTCGGCGGGATCGATCAGGCGGCGGAAGGTGAGATCGCTCACATCGTCGGCGACGACGGCCCCGTAGAACTCCAGATACCCACGCCACAACGGATCCCAGCCAGCGCGATCCTGCACGGCGAGGTCTCTCACGTCGATGGCGGCTGCTTTTCCCACGATGCTCAGGATGCTCATTTACCCGGTACCCCAATCGCAGGAGCTAACCATGCAAAGGGTGCGCCGGTCCAGCGGACAAGTCCGTGCTGGCCGGCGCGCTCGATGGGGGTGGTTAACGATCACAACTGAAACGCCTGACGGCGCGGGCGGTTTCAGTGCGGTGCGGCTTACGCCATCGCCTTCTGCAGGTTCACCGCGACCGCGTCGATGAAGCCTTCGGTGGTCAGCCAGCTCTGCTTGTCTCCGACGAGCAAAGCGAGGTCCTTGGTCATCTGGCCGGATTCGACCGTGTCGACGGTGACCTTCTCCAGCGTCTCGGCGAACTTGATGAGGGCTGCGTTGTTGTCGAGCTTGCCGCGGTGGATGAGGCCGCGTGTCCACGCGTAGATCGAGGCGACGGAGTTCGTCGAGGTGGGGTTGCCCTTCTGGTGCTCGCGGTAGTGGCGCGTCACCGTGCCGTGCGCAGCTTCCGCTTCCACGATCTTGCCGTCCGGCGTGAGCAGCACCGACGTCATCAGGCCGAGCGAGCCGAAGCCCTGCGCCACGGTGTCGGACTGCACGTCGCCGTCGTAGTTCTTGCACGCCCACACATAGCCGCCCGACCACTTCAGTGCGGAAGCGACCATGTCGTCGATCAGGCGGTGTTCGTAGATCAGCTTGCGCTTGTCGAATTCGGCTTTGAACTCGGCGTTGAATATCTCCTCGAAGATGTCCTTGAAGCGCCCGTCATAGGCCTTGAGGATCGTGTTCTTCGTGGAGAGATAGACCGGGTAGTTCTTCAGCAGGCCGTAGTTGAACGAGGCGCGTGCGAAATCCTTGATGCTCTCATCGAGGTTGTACATCGCCATGGTCACGCCCGAGCCCGGCGCCTTGAACACTTCCTTCTCGATCACCGTACCGTCGTCGCCGACGAACTTGATCGTCAGCGTGCCCGCGCCGGGGAAGCGGAAATCGGTGGCGCGGTATTGGTCGCCGAAGGCGTGACGACCGACGACGATGGGCTGCGTCCAGCCGGGCACGAGGCGCGGCACGTTCTTGCAGATGATCGGCTCGCGGAAGATCACGCCGCCGAGGATGTTGCGGATCGTGCCGTTGGGCGACTTCCACATTTCCTTGAGGTTGAATTCCTTCACGCGCGCCTCGTCCGGCGTGATCGTGGCGCATTTCACGGCGACGCCGTGCTTCTTCGTCGCATTCGCCGCGTCGATCGTGACCTGGTCGTTGGTGGCGTCGCGGTGCTCGACGCCGAGGTCGTAGTAGTCGAGCTTGATGTCGAGGAAGGGGAAGATCAGCTTCTCTTTCAGAAGCGCCCAGATGATGCGCGTCATCTCATCGCCGTCCATGTCCACGACGGGATTGTCCACCTTGATCTTCGCCATTGTTCGGTCCTTCGGAATGAAGGCCGTTGCCTAGCACACGCTTGCGGCGGTGCAACATGCCCGGAGGGGAGGGGCTGTCGCACCGCCGCGCGGGCGGGTGGCGTGGGGGCTGGAGTCCACCCGGCGTCACGCGTCTCCGCACTGGCTCAGGGGAGCGGCGTGGATGCCGGCTCGATCATGCGACCGGTGTTCGACGCGTCGGGAAGCGGCACCGGCGGTACGGTCGGCGTCGGCAGCGGCTGGTCTGGCGGGGAGATCATCGGATCCGGCGCGATGCTCGGCATCAGGAGTTCCTGCGATGCGATGTCTGTTTTGGGTGCGTTGTTGGCGGTCACGACGAAGATGCCGATGCCTGCGAGAACGATGACGACGAACAGGGCGCCCATGATGGCCTTGCGCGTGGTGCGACGGCGGTCGCGTGCTTGTTCAGATCCGGACATGATCATCCTCCTTGTTGCAGGAGGGCAACGGATGGCCGCGACCAACAGTTCCGCGCTCAATTCAGGCGAGAATGCGCACCGACACGATCACGCCGCATTCGCGCGGCGCAGGGGTCAGCGTTTCCGCTTCGCCATCTCTTCCGCAAAGCGCTCGAAAAGATAGTGGCTGTCCTGCGGGCCGGGCGATGCCTCGGGGTGGTACTGCACCGAAAACACGGGCTTGTTCTTCACCGCGATGCCGCAGTTCGATCCGTCGAACAGCGAGACGTGCGTTTCTTCCACGTCAGCCGGCAGCGTGTCGCGATCGACGGCGAAGCCATGGTTCATCGAGACGATTTCCACCTTGTCGGTGGCCTTGTCCTTCACCGGGTGGTTCGCGCCGTGATGGCCTTGCGGCATCTTCATGGTCTTGGCGCCGAGCGCGAGGCCGAGCATCTGGTGGCCGAGGCAGATGCCGAACACCGGCACGCCGCTGTCGACGAGCTTGCGGATTTCCTTCGCAGCGTACGCGCCTGTCGCCGCCGGGTCGCCGGGCCCGTTGGACAGCACGACGCCGTCGGGCTTTTTCGCCAGCGCTTCCTCCGCCGTCGCGCTTGCGGGCAGGACATGGCAGCGCGCGCCGATGTCGCCGAGCGCGCGCAGGATGTTGCGCTTCACGCCGTAGTCGAACACCACGACGTCGAATTTCGGCGCCTTCACCTCCGGCACGCCGCCGTCCCATTGCCAGCGGCCTTCCTCGACGATGTAGGACTGGGCGGTGGTGACGTCCTTGGCGAGGTCCATGCCTTCAAGGCCGGACCACGCTTTCGCCTGCGCCTTCAGCGCGTCGATATCGAATTTGCCGGCGGGATCGTGCGCGATGACGCCGTTCGGCATGCCTTGTTCGCGGATGCGGCGCGTGAGCGCGCGCGTGTCGATGCCCGAGAGCCCGATAACGCCGCGCCTGGCGAGCCAGTCTTCGAGCGGGAGGTCCGAGCGATAGTTGCTGGGGGCGGTAGGGGCAGCGCGGAAGATCGCCCCGCGCGCGGCCGCCGCTGCGGCGGGGCTGGAGCCCTCCATGTCCTCGACGTTGGAGCCGACGTTGCCCACGTGCGGAAAGGTAAAGGCGACGATCTGGGCGGCGTAGGAGGGGTCGGTGAGGATTTCCTGGTAGCCGGTCATGGAGGTGTTGAAGCAGACCTCGCCGACGGCGGCGCCGGTCGCACCGTGGCCGGCGCCGTAGAAGATGGTCCCGTCCGCCAGGACCAGAACGCCGGTCGCGGTCGCTGGGCCTGCCGGCCCAATGCCCGCTCCGCTCTTCTTCCCGGCTGCCAATACATTCTCCCGCGCAAACGGTGGTGGGGTTAGGCGGCGTCGCCCCCCCTGTCAAAGGGGCATGGTCAAAGGGTCGCTGCGCCCAGACTGTACTGGGGTCAGCCGCCGCCGCATTGCCGCCCCATGACAGGGCTGAAAGGTCGCTTGCCCGGGCGCAGGCTTGCTCCCTTCCGGGGCGCCGCCCGGGAAATGTTACCGGGGTCTTCAGCTTGATGGTTTCGGGGGCTCCCGGAATTGTCTAGGGTTTCTCATGGGGTCGGCCATCGGAACGGGAAAAGGCATGCGGCGGACGGCCGTCATCGCACTGGCCATCGCGCTGGGCTGCCTCGTGGCGTCCTGCGGCCGGGAGAAGGCGCGCGCCCCGGTTCCCCCGGTGGCGCAGGCCCCCCTGATCCCGCGCGCGGCCATCTTCGGCAACCCGGAACGGGCCCAGGCCCGAATCTCGCCCAAGGGGGACGTGATCTCGTTCCTCGCGCCGCTCGACGGCTACCTGAACGTCTTCGTCGTCAATTTCGGCGAGCCGCTGGCCAACGCCCGGCCGGTCACGCGCGACGCTGCCCGGGGCATACGCAAGCACTTCTGGGCCGAGAACGGCACGCACATCCTCTATCTGCAGGACGCCGCCGGCGACGAGAACTGGCGCGTGCACAGCGTCGATGTGGCGACAGGGGAGGATCGTGACCTCACGCCCATTCCCGGCACGCAGGCGATGGTGCTGGGCATGAGCCGCGGCGAACCCGACTGGGTGCTCGTCAGCCTCAACGACCGCGATCCCAAGTGGCACGACATCTACAAGATCAACGTGAAGACCGGACAGCGCGCCCTCGTGCAGCGCAACACCGAGAAGTTCTCCGGCTTCGTCTCCGATCGCGACAACATCATCCGCCTTGCGATGCGCAACATGCCGGACGGCTCTGTCGAGGTGCACGCTTTCATGCTGCAAGGCGGCTGGAAGAAGATGTTCGACATTCCGTTCGAGGACAGCCTGACCACGTATCCGGTGAGCTTCACCGGCGACGGCAAGCGCTTCTTGATGTTCGACTCCATGGGGCGCGACAAGGCGGCGCTCGTCAGCGTCGATGCGCTTACCGGCGACAAGACGGTCATCGGCGAGAACCGTCGTGCGGATGTGTCCGATATCTGGGTCGATCCGGTGACCTACGACGCGGAGGCGTATGCGTCGGAGTATCTCAAGAACGAGTGGACCGGCATCGACGACGTCGCGCGCGCCGATATCGTGTTCCTGAACGACAATCTGACCGGCGAACCCACCATCGTCAGCCGATCCGCAGACGATGCGCGCTGGATCGTGGTGGAAGACGGGCCGACGACGCCGCTGCGCGTGCACGTCTATGAGCGCACGCCGCAACGCAAGCTGACGCCGCTGTTCGACCAGCGCCCCGCGCTCGCCGGCGCGCCGCTGCAGCCGATGATCCCGGTGGAGATTTCATCGAGCGACGGGCAGACGCTCGTCTCCTATCTCACGCTGCCGCCGGGTTCGGACGCGAACGGCGACGGCGTGCCCGAAACGCCGGTGCCGCTGGTCATCAACGTGCACGGCGGACCCTGGTATCGTGATCGCTTCGGATTCAATCCAGAGCACCAGTGGTTCGCCAACCGCAACTACGCCGTGCTGAGCGTGAATTTCCGCGGCTCCACGGGCTTCGGCAAGGCGTTCATCAATCTTGGCAACAAGGAGTGGGGCGGCGCCATGCAGCGCGACCTCACCGACGCCATGAACTGGGCCGTGCAGCGCGGCATCACCACCGCCGACAAGGTGGCGATCTATGGCGGTTCCTATGGCGGCTACGCGACGCTTGTGGGGCTGACGCAGACGCCCGAGCAGTATGCGTGCGGCGTGGATATCGTGGGGCCGTCGAACCTGCGCACGTTGCTTGAATCCATTCCGCCGTACTGGGAATCTTCGCGCAACGAATTCCACCTGCGCGTCGGCGATCCCACGAAACCGGACGGCGCGGCCCTCCTGCAACAGCGTTCGCCGTTGACCAGGGCCGCCGACATCCGCCGCCCGTTGCTCATCGCGCAAGGCGCCAACGATCCGCGCGTAAAGCAGGCGGAAGCCGAACAGATCGTCGCGGCCATGCGCGCGCGCCAGCTGCCCGTGACCTATGTGCTCTATCCTGACGAGGGCCATGGTTTCGCGCGACCGCAGAATCGCATCTCGTTCTACGCGATTGCGGAAGGCTTCCTGCAGCAGTGCCTCGGCGGGCGCGTGGAGCCGATCGGGCGTGACTTCGAGGGCTCGAGTCTTGAGGTGAAGCAGGGCGCCGACCGCATACCCGGCCTCGCCGAAGCGGTCGCCGCGATTCCGCGCACACCGCCACCACCTGCAGCGCAGACGCCTGCGCCGAAGAAGTAGGCGCCTTCTCGCTTCGCGCGCGAAAGCAGCCAGCGCGCGAAACTGCCAGCAGCATCAACGTTTGACAGCGACACCCGCGACTCAGCACCCTCGTGTTCCGGCCACTCTTTCCCGGAGGGATGAGGTTCATGGAGCACGAGGACATTCAGCGCCAACTCGAAGGCTGGCGCCTGACGACAGCGGAAGTTCTCTACTACATGCCCGACCATCCCAAGCTCCTGCAGAGCTTCGTCTGGCAGACGCTCGACCTCGCGCCGCGCTATCCGCGCATCTACAGGTTCCTCGATTTCTGGAAGGCCGAGATCGAGGCCGTGATCCACTCCGTGCGCCTGGCGAGCGGGGAGGAACTCGCGCCCGCGCGGGTGCGCATCGCAAAGAGCATGACGCTTCTCCACTAGATCGCGCGTTCTTCGCTTCCTGCCTTCCGGCGCGCTTGGTATAGGCGCTGCCCCGGAGGGACTCATGACCGTATTCATCGCCCATGCCGAGGCCGATCGCGCGGCCGCGGAAGCGCTTGAGAAGTTCCTCGAGCGCCGGGGGCTCTTCGTCGAGCTTGAAACCGGCGAACGCGGCTTTCGCCATGTGCAGCATGCCGACACGGTCGTTGCGCTCTGGTCGAAGGACACGGTGTTCTCGCCCTACCGGTTGTTGTTCGAGAAGCGCACCATGGAAGCATGGGCCGACGAACAGCTCGTGATGGTGAAACTCGATCACGCGTTCAGTCCCGTGGGCCTGCGCGATCTCGCCGCGATCGACGCGAGCTTCGAAGCGCAGCGCGACATCGCGTGGTCCGCCGTAGCCAAGGTCGCGCAGGATGCGCGCACGCGTCCCGCGCCCGCGCCGCAGATGCAGGAACAATCCAGCGGCGCACCGTCCGACGAACCACCGCGCGCCCCGACGCCGCGGGAGAAGAGGAAGCGCGGCGTTGGCTGGCTCTCGCTTGTCTTTCTGCTGCTGGCGTTGCTCGTGTTCGGCTCCGGCGGCTATGCGATCTACGCGCTCAACGGCGGCGGCGGCTCGCGCGTGCACGATCTCATCAACCGCACGAACATCCAGGCCGCCGATGCGCATCAACCATGGCTGCCGGTCGTCGGCGCGCTCGGCGCTTTCTTTCTCATCGGCATCGTATTCCTTGCGCTGGGCGTGATGCTCGGCCGTCGCAATCCCGCAACGCGCGCAGCCGCGCCGGGCATGCCCATGACTGGCGACCCGCTCTTCGTGTCCTATTCGCACGCCGACAACACCGCCGTGCTCCCCGTCGTCGAGGCGGTGCAGGCGCAGGGGCGCAATGTCTGGATCGACAACAAGGGCATCACTGGCGGCGAGGGCTGGGCCGGTGAGATCGTGCGCGCGATCAAGGGCGCAAAGGGCGTGATCGTGATGTGCTCGAAGCACGCCTTCGAAAGCGATCACGTGAAGCGTGAGGTCTATCTCGCCGATCGCTACAAGAAGCCCATGGTGCCGGTATTTCTCGAAGCGGCCCCCCCGCCGGAGGATTTCGAGTACTTCTTCGCCGACGTGCAATGGCTGGAACTTCACAAGACGCCGCTCGCGGATCGCGCCGCCGCCATCGCAAAAGCGCTAAAGGCGGTTTGACATCTGTTTGATCTGGCGCATGCGCACGTGAGACAGTGCGCGCTAGATGGGCGCTGCGAGGAGAAAACACATGGCCGATGAACCAGTCCTGCTCGATGTGTCGCCGGAAGGCGTTGCGGTCGTCCGCATCAACCGCCCCGACAAGCGCAACGCCTTCGATGAGAGCGTCATCACTGGCCTCGCTGACGCCTTCGAGACGCTGAAGGGCGCCGATCACGTGCGCGTGGTGCTGCTGCGCGGCGCGGGCGAGCATTTCTCCGCTGGCGCCGATCTCGAATGGATGAAGCGTCAGGGCGCGCGAGATCGCGCCGACAACGAAGCCGATGCGCTCGATCTCGCGCGCATGCTGAAGGCGCTCCACGATCTGCCGCAGCTCACAGTGGCGCTGGTGCAGGGCGCGGCGATGGGCGGGGGCGCTGGTCTCGTGGCGGCCTGCGATGTGGGCGTGGCGTTGAAGTCGGCGAGCTTCCGCTTCTCCGAAGTGCGTCTCGGCCTGACGCCGGCGACGATCAGTCCGTACGTCATCGAAGCCATCGGGCCGCGCTGGGCGAAGGCGTTGTTTGCGACCGCCGAGACCTTCGATGGCGCCTACGCCGAAAAGATCGGCCTGACGCAGTACACCGTCGAAACCGCCCAGGAACTCGACGAGATGGCGGAGTATCTCTGCAAGATCACCTTGCAGAATGCACCCGGCGCCGTCGCTGACGCCAAGAAGCTTGTGCGCGACGTCGCGGGCCAGAAGACCGACGATCACCTGCTGCGCGAAACCGCCCGGCGGATCGCGGCGCGGCGCGCGAGCGAGGAGGGCAAGGAGGGGGTCGCGGCCTTCCTGGAACGGCGCAAGGCGTCCTGGGACGTGGGATGATTTAAGGACCGGCGCGGGCTAGAACCGTTCCGGGAGACTCGGATGAGCGGTGAAATCGAGGCGGCCGGCGCGCTGGCCACGGCAGGACTGGCGGCCGGCGCCATCGAGCGCGGCGGTGCGCACGGCGTCGGCGAGGACGGCGTGTGCGCGAATTGCGGTGCGGCTGTCTCGGGCCGCTACTGCGCCAGCTGCGGCCAGCCGGCGCACGTCCATCGCAGCCTCGGGCATTTCTTCGAGGAAGTCCTGCACGGGCTTTTCCACTTCGACACGAAGGCCTGGCGCACGCTGCCCATGGTCGTGGCCCGGCCAGGAACGCTGACCCGCAACTACATCTACGGCAAGCGCGTCCGTTACATTTCGCCGATCGCGCTGTTCCTGTTCGTGGTCTTCCTGATGTTCCTGGTGTTCGCGTTCGTGGGGGCATCGCCTTCAGGTCGCGATGCGCCGCTGACACCTGCTCAAGCGCAGGCCGAGGTTGCCCGTGCGCGCGCGGGCATCGCCAAGGCGCAGGCGGCGGTCACGGAGGCGCAGTCAAAGCTCGATGCCGCGACTGTCACCGGTGAGACCGACAAGGAAAAACTCGCAGATCTGCGCGAAGCGGCGAGCGAGGCGCAGAAGGACCTGAAAGAAGCGCGTGACGACGAAGCTGACGCCTTGGACGCGGCGATGACGAAGGCGCAGCGCATCGCTCACTTCAAGAAGGTTTTGGCGCAGCTCGACGTCAACGCAGCGAAGGCGAGGGCCGAGAACAACACGGAGGATCTGGCCGATATCGCCACCAGTCGCGCCATTCTTGGAAGAGCGCTTGTCGCAAAAGACGGCCCGCCGCGTGCCATTCGCGCCAGTGTGAAGGAAGACGGAGACGTATCGGTCAGTCTGAACGCAACCGCCAGTGGCGGACTCGATGCGGTCTTCGAGCAGATCAAGTCCGAGGAGGCAGCGGGCCGCATCAAGGTGAATACGGCGTTCCCCGAGTGGGACAAGAAAATTCACGACAAGCTCAAGAACCCGGAACTCGCCTGGTACAAGATTCAGAACACGGCCTACAAATTCTCTTTCCTGCTCGTCCCGTTGTCCCTGCCGTTCATCTGGCTCATGTTTTTATGGAAGCGCAGCGTCACGCTGTTCGATCACACGGTTTTCGCGCTCTATTCGCTCAGCTTCATGTCGTTGCTGTTTGTCGTTCTGGCGCTGTCGACGCACGCGCCGAAATTCGTGGGCGAGACGCTCAGCGGACTCATCACCCTAGCCACGCCCGTGCACATGTTCTTTCACCTCAAGGGCACGTATGCGCTCGGCTGGTTCTCCGCGCTGTGGCGCACGCTCTTCCTGATGCTCAGCGCCTGTATCGCGCTGTCGATCTTCATTGCGGCGATCTTCGTGCTCGGCCTGCTCGGATGACGGCTCTGTTTGAGTCCATCCTCGTCGCCAACCGTGGCGAGATCGCGTGCCGGATCTTCCGCACCGCGCGCGACATGGGCATCCGTACGATCGCGGTCTATTCGGACGCCGACGCGAAGGCCAAGCACGTGCGCGAAGCCGACGAGGCGGTGCATATCGGGCCGAGCGCCGCATCGGAGTCGTATCTGCGCGCCGACAAGGTGCTCGCGGCGGCGAAGCAGACGAAGGCCGCCGCGATCCATCCGGGCTACGGTTTTCTCTCCGAGAACCCGGAATTCGCCGAAGCGGTGATCAAGGCCGGCATGATCTGGGTGGGCCCGACGCCGGACGCGATCCGCGCGATGGGCCTGAAGGACGAAGCCAAGCGCATCGCCATCGCCGCAGGCGTCCCCGTGCTCAGCGGCTACCAAGGCGAAGACCAGAGCGAAGCGACGCTGCTTTCCGAGGCGAAGAAGATCGGCTTCCCGGTGCTCATCAAGGCCGTCGCCGGGGGCGGGGGGCGCGGCATCCGCGAGGTGAAGGCCGCCGGCGAGTTCAAGGAACAGCTCGCGAGCGCCAAGCGCGAGGCGAAGGCCGCGTTCGGCGATGATCGCGTGCTGATCGAAAAGCTCGTCGAGCGGCCGCGCCACATCGAAGTGCAGGTGTTCGGCGACAAGCATGGCGGGCTCGTCCACTTCTTCGAACGCGACTGCTCGCTGCAGCGTCGCCGCCAGAAAGTGATCGAGGAAGCGCCAGCGCCCGGCATGACCGACGAGGTGCGCACCGCGATGACGGAGGCTGCGCTGAAAGTGGCGCGCGCGGTGAAGTACGAAAACGCCGGCACCGTGGAATTCATCGTCGACGGGAACGGACCGCTCCGGCCGGACGGCTTCTGGTTTCTCGAAATGAACACGCGGCTGCAGGTCGAGCATCCGGTGACGGAAGCGATCACCGGGCACGATCTCGTGCAGTGGCAGTTCCTTGTCGCGGCAGGCAAGAACCTGCCCGCCCAGAAGCAGATCAAGCTCAACGGGCACGCCATCGAGGCGCGCATCTGCGCGGAAGATCCCAGCGAAGGCTTCCGCCCGAGCGTCGGGCGCATCCGCACTTTGGGATTCGACGGCTACAGCCGCGTGGACGCGGGCTTCGATGCCGGCGACACGGTGTCGTCGTCCTATGACTCGCTTATCGCGAAGGAAATCACCTTTGCGCAGTCGCGCGAGGAGGCGATCCATCACGCACGCGTCTGCCTCGGGCGGCTGCACGTGGAAGGTCTTACCACCAATGGCGCGTTCCTGCAGCGCTGCCTCGCCGACGAGGCGTTCGTTTCCGGCGCGCTGCACACCGGCATCATCGCCGAGAAGATCGAGACGCTTGCCGATCGCGGCGCCAGTCGCCGGCGCGCGGCGGTCTGCGCGGCGCAGGTCCTGCGCAATGCGAACATCGATGCGCGCAACATCTGGGAAAAGACCGACGGCTGGCGCCTCAACGCCGCGCCGCGCCGCGAATGGCTGCTTGAGGAGGGCGGCGTCACGGTGCGCGTCGAGGACGCGAAGCCCTCGCCGCTGGCGGACGGCGTCGCGACGGACTTCGCCGCCGAATGGCTCGACGAGGATGAACTGCAGGGCGACATGGACGGTCTGCCGTTTCGCGCACACCACGCTCGCGCCGGCGCGCGCATCACCGTGCTGCTCGCGGGCGAGACGTTCGTGTTCGCACGTCCGGGCGCTGCCGCCGATCACGACGTCGGGGCGGGCGGAGACGACATCAAGGCGCCGCTGCCGGGCAAGATCGTCGCCTTCGCCGCGAAGGTGGGCGCGAGCGTGAAGAAGGGCGATGCGCTGGTCACGCTCGAAGCGATGAAGATGGAGCACGCGCTCAAGGCGCCGCGCGACGGCGTGGTCGCGGAGGTGGGCGCCAAGGAGGGCGCGCAGGTCAAGGAAGGCGCGGTGCTTGTGCGGCTGGAGCCCGCCGCATGAGCCCCGAAATCCTCAAGTTTCTCGTCATCCAGGCGATCTCGCTCGGCGGCGTCATCATCCTCGTCGGCCTCGCGTGGCTCATCGGTTTCCGCACCCGCGCGCGGGTGCTCGACGAATGGCATGTGCAAAAGCTCGCCGCCGACGAACGCGCGGGCCCGACCGGCGCCATCGCCATCGACGCGCTCGGGCGTGTGGCGCTCGCGGAGATCGAGCCCGACAAGGTTTTCGTCGTGAAGGCGCTGGGCGACAAGCTGACCACGCGGGTGTTCTCGCGCGCGGCGGTCGCGGGCGTGAAGATGTATCGGCCGAAGGGACGCGGCATCGGCGCGCGCGTGCGCTTTTCCGACGCCGGATTCGACGATTTCGCCATCGAGTTTGACAGCCGCGAGGCGCCCGCATGGATCGAGCGTCTGAGAAGAGGCGCGAGAGGAAAGTAAGAGATGGAGCGCAATCCGTTCCCGGTGCCGGAAACGCCTGCCTGGGTGCCGGCTGACGTAGTGACGCTGGCGGTGCCGGCGTTCATCGCGCTGGTCATCATCGAGATGCTGGTGGTGCGCCTGTCGAAGCGCGGCGCCTACGAAGCAAAGGATTCCGCCGCGAGCCTTTTCATGGGCTTCGGCTCCACGCTCGCGGGCATCCTCACCGGCGGCCTCTATATCGTCAGCGCTTACTGGATCTACCAGTACCGCCTGTTCGACATCGGCTGGACCTGGTGGGCGCTCGTCCTGTGCTTCTTCGGCGAGGACCTCGCTTACTACTGGTTCCACCGCATCGCGCACGAACGCCGCTTCTGGTGGGCAAGCCACATCGTCCACCACTCCTCGCAGCACTACAACCTCTCAACCGCGTTGCGGCAGACCTGGACGGGCAATCTCGCTTTGTCCTTTGCGACGAAGCTGCCGCTCTTCTTCATCGGTTTTCCGGTGGAGATGGTGCTCTTCTTCACGGGCGTGAGCCTCGTCTACCAGTTCTGGATCCACACCGAGACGGTGGGGCGGATGGGCCCGATCGAGTGGTTGTTCAACACGCCGTCGCATCACCGCGTCCATCACGCGACGAACCCGCGCTACCTCGATGCGAACTATGCCGGCGTCCTCATCATCTGGGACCGGATCTTCGGCACATTCATCCCCGAAGTGGACCACGACAAGCCGCGCTACGGCATCGTCTCCAACCTCGGGACCTTCAACCCGATCCGCATCGCCGTCCACGAATGGGTGGGCATCGCGCGCGACCTGCGCGGCGCGAAGTCGGCGGGGGAATGGTTCGGCTACATCTTCGGCCCGCCGGGCTGGACGCCGGACGGATCGCGCAAGACGTCGAAGATGCTGAAAGCCGAGTGGCGCGAAGCGGAGGAAGCGCCCGCGCCTCAGCGCGGCGTTGGATACCGATCGGCGACCATGACGTCGCGCGGATCGCATCCCTCGTAGAAATAGCGCCGCCAGTTGGCGATCACCCAGGAGCGCGAGACCGTCGCCTGACGGCCTGCGCCCATCAGCGCCGACGCGGGCAGCGCACTCGTCACCGTGCCCGCGAACTGGCCCGACGTGACAAGCACGCCGAAGCCCGATTCCCCCGGATGCTCCACCAGCAGACAATCCACCATCGGCTCGCGCGGCGCACAGGCGGGAAAGCGGAACACCGTACCGCGCTGCACTTCCTCTGGCCCCGGCGCCGTCAGCCTTCGCCATTGCCGCGACTGGAAGAAGCGACGACGCGCGGCCTCGCTCAAGCGCTGCTTGGCGCGTTGCTTTGCAGGGGATCTCGGCTGCGGCTGCATCAGTACACGCGCTGCTTGTTGTTGGCCGTGTTGCAGTCCGCCGGCACGCGCGGGCCGCCGCCGCTGTCCGGCGCAAAATTAATCTTCAGAAAGAGCGGCGTTCCGGGCGGCGTGATCGCGCGGATGTAGCCGTTCAGGCTCGCGCCGGGGCGAATGCGCACGCGGCCCGTTCCGGACGGCGGCAGCACCTGCACCGCAGCGGGGCCCGTCCGGTGCAGCACGTCGAGCGAAAGCCACTGCTTGTTCTCGTCGGCGGCTACATAAGTGCGGTGACCGAGATTGCTGACCTGCCAGGCGAAGGCGACCTCATCAATGGCGAGCGGGGGGGCGTCGGGGATCGACGTCACGGCATCGGAGCGCGTTATCGCAAGATCATGGCAGGCCTTCTTCGGCGTCTGTGCGTGCGCGGGCGCCCCCGCCCATGCGAGCAGAACAGCTGTGAGAATCAGGCGTCGCAGCGGTGCTGACATCACGGACGCCTGTAGCTGACGCGGCGCGTGTTGTTGGCGGTGGAGCAATCCACAGGAGCCGTGGGGCCGCCCGCGCCCGTCAGATAATTCAGCTGCAGCCAGAGGGGCGCGGTCGGCGGCAGCGCGGCGGGGAAGCGGGCGCGGAGGAAGCCGTCCATGGTCGCGCCGGGTTCGATGCGCACAGGGCCGGGGACAGGCGTCGACGGCGGCAGGACGTGAATGCCGAGGGAGGCCGTGCCGCGCATCACTTCGAGCGAGATCCATTGCGCGCTGTGACTTGGTGAGACCAGCGCTGCGCTCCCGACATTCTTGACGGTGAAGCGGAAGGCGATCTCGTCGGCGGCGAGCGGGGCATTGTAGCGGATGGACCGGACCTGCTTGGCGTAGGTGATAGCGAGATCGGGGCAGGCCGGCGGTTTCTGCGCGTGTGCGGTCGCAGCGCTTGCTGCGAGCATGAGGCCGGCGAGGATAAAGCGACGCATTCCGGTACTCCGGATTTCCGCTCGCGCATCGAGCGCGCTATCTTCACCACATGCCGATTCACATCGTCAAACTCTGTGTGGGCGCCGACAGCGTCGAAGACCTCGCCGTGTGGCAAAAACATCAGGTCACGACGCTCAAGCGTCGCGCGCCGGTGTGCGGTACGCGCATGTGGCCCAAGCGCGTCGACGACGTGCTCGCGGGCGGATCGCTGTACTGGGTGATCAAGGGCGCCGTCGTGGTGCGCCAGCGCATCGTCGAAGTGGCGGAGGTCACCGACGAACACGGCCTGCGCTGCGGCCTCTGGCTCGATCCCAAACTCGTACGCACCGCGCCCCAACCGCGCCGCGCCTTCCAGGGCTGGCGCTATCTCGAAGCGGCCGACGCCCCCGCAGATCTTGAGGGGCGGAAGGGGAAAGGCGGGGACTTGCCGGAGAAGCTGCGCGCAGAACTCGTGTCCATCGGGGCGTGGTGAGCGACTGCCGCCACGGCGCCGGCTTGTCACCGCCGTTCGCTTCATGGTCCAATCGGAACCGACCGCCCGGCATAGGGCGGCGCGGGAGGACGACGCCATGGCTAGTACTGGGGCCGACACGGGTGACATCGACGCTGCGGAAGTCGCGCGCCTGCGCGAGAAATACCGCGCCGAGCGCGACAAGCGCGTCCGCCGGGACGGCAACGAGCAATACGTCAACATCTCCGACTTCGCGGACTATCTCGACGATCCGTATGTGGAGCCCGGCTTCACGCGCGCGCCGCTGAAGGACGAGACCGACGTCATCGTCATCGGCGGCGGTTTCGGGGGCCTGCTCGCGGGCGCGCGGCTGCGCGAGGCGGGCGTGCAGGACATCCGCCTCATCGAGAAGGGCGGCGATTTCGGCGGCACCTGGTACTGGAACCGCTATCCGGGCGCGGCCTGCGATATCGAGAGCTATGTCTATCTGCCGCTGCTCGAAGAGATCGGCTACATCCCGAAAGAGAAGTACACGCGCGCGCCGGAAATCCTCGCGCACAGCCGCGCGATCGCGGAAAAATTCGACCTCTACACGAACGCCTGCCTGCAGACCGAAGTCACCGCCATGCGCTGGGACGAGGCCGCCGCGCGCTGGGTGATCCACACCAATCGCGGCGACGAGATGCGCGCGCGCTTCGTCATCATGGCCAACGGCCCGCTGCATCGTCCGAAACTGCCGGGCATTCCGGGCGTGGAAACCTATGCCGGCCATTCCTTCCACACGAGCCGCTGGGACTACGCCTACACCGGCGGCAATTCCGAAGGCGGCCTCACCAAACTCGCCGACAAGCGCGTGGGCATCATCGGCACCGGCGCCACCGCCGTGCAGTGCGTCCCGCACCTCGCCGCGCATGCCAAGGAACTCTTCGTCTTCCAGCGCACGCCGTCGTCCATCGACGTGCGCAACAACCGTCCCACTGATCCCGAATGGGCCAAGTCCCTCGAGCCTGGCTGGCAACAGAAGCGGATGGACAATTTCAACACGCTGGTTTCGGGCGGCTTTGCCGACGAAGACCTCGTCAATGACGGCTGGACCGAGATCATCCGCAATCTGCTGCTGATGAGCAGCCACGCCGGCAAGGGCCTCTCCATGGCCGAACTCGCCGCCATCGGCGAACGCGCCGACATGATGAAAATGGAGCAGGTGCGCGCGCGCGTGGACAAGGTCGTGAGGGATGAAGCGACGGCCGCGGCGCTCAAGCCCTGGTATCGCCAGTTCTGCAAGCGCCCGTGCTTCCACGACGAATATCTCGACGCGTTCAACCGCGAGAGCGTCACCCTCGTCGACACCGACGGCCGGGGCGTCGACGCCATCACGCCGAAGGGCGTCGTCGTCGCCGGCAAGGAATACGAACTCGATTGCCTCATCTACGCAACGGGCTTCGAGGTCGGCACCGAGTACGCGCGCCGTGCGGGCTACGAGATCGAAGGCAAGGGCGGCGTCACGCTGACGGAGAAGTGGTCCGAGGGCGTGCAGTCGCTGCACGGCATGCACGTGCGCGGCTTCCCCAACTGCTTCATCTTCTCGAACACGCAGTCCGGCTTCACCGCGAATTACCCGCACATGCTCAACGAGCAGTCGCGCCACGCGAGCTACATTATCGGCGAAGCGCTCGCCCGCCAGGCACGCACGCTCGAAGCCTCTGAGGAAGCGGAAAAACAGTGGGTCGACACCGTGAAGTCGCTCGCGGTGTTCCGCCGCAAATTCCTCGAGGAATGCACGCCCGGCTACTACAACAACGAAGGCAAGCCGCACGAACGCGCCGAACAGAACGGGCCTTATGGCGCGGGCCCCATCGCTTTCGTGAAGGTGCTGGAAGGCTGGCGCGCGGAAGGCGCGCTGAAGGGGCTGGAAGTGAACTGAGCGTTATCCCTTCTCCCCCTCGCGGGGAAGAAGGGATGACTACTCGGGCGTCACCGCGAAATTGTCGATGAGGCGCGTGGCGCCGAGTTGCACGGCGACGAGCAGGCGCGCGGGGATGGTGAGCGTCGGCGTGTCGATGCGCGCGAAGGCGTCGGTGTCGTGGAGCGCGACGTAGTCGATGCTGGAGAAGCCTGCGGCGAGAATGTCGGCTTCGGCCCTTGCGAGTGCAGGTGCGATGGCGCCGCCGGATTCGATTGCGGCGATGGCGGCGCGTGCGATGACGTTGAGCTGGCCCGCCGTTTTGCGTTGCTCTGGCGTGAGATAGGCGTTGCGCGAGGACATGGCGAGGCCGTCGGCTTCGCGCACGGTTTCGCCGGCGAGAATCTCCACCGGGATGTCGAGGTCCTTGACCATTTTCTTGATGACGAGGAGCTGCTGGTAGTCCTTCTCGCCGAACGCCGCCGCATCGGGCAGCGATTGCAGCAGCAACTTCGACACCACCGTCGCCACGCCGCCGAAAAACTGCGGGCGCTTCTCGCCCTCGAGCGGCGCCGACACGCCTGAAACCGTCACCGCCGTCGCAAAGCCCGGCGGATACATCACGTCCGTCGTCGGCGCGAACAGCAGGTCGCATCCCGCCGATTGCAGCAGCGCGGCGTCGCCCGCCTCGTTGCGCGGATAGCGGTCGAGATCCTCGTGCGCGGCGAACTGCTTGGGGTTCACGAAGAGGCTGGCGACGCACTTGTCGTGAGCGCTCTTGATGAGCGTCACCAGCGACAGATGCCCCGCATGCAGCGCCCCCATGGTCGGCACCAGCCCCACGCGCAGCCCCGCGCGCTTCCACGCGGCGACTTGAATGCGGAGATCGGCGACGGTGCGGACGATGGGGAGAGGAGCTGTGGGGAGCGAAGTCATGGGCGCGGGTGATAGCGAAAGTGTTCCTGGATTGCACGGCGTGTGGTGAACGCACACCGGATTGGCGGCGCGGCTCCCGTGGCATTGCGGAAAATTAGGGGGACTCCGGAGTCCTCCATCCCTCGCTGAAAGGACCGCTGGCGCCTCGCCGGCAAGGCGGTTCCCCTTGGCGCACATGGATGCCGGCGAGGGCGCCGGCGGTCCTGTGCAGAAAAATCATCAAAACAATCCGACCGGGTGCGAACCCCAAGGACACTCCTCCCACGTCGCGTCCGGATGGTCCGGTCGCCGCGAAGAGGAGAGCACCAAATGCAAGTCGTTCGACCGCTACGTCACCGCCGCGCCGCCTACGCGACCGCCGCGCGCGAACTGCATCTGTGGCTTCTGAAGGTGCTGGCTTGGGTCGCGACCCGCGTGCGCCTGCCACGCATCCTGCGTCTCGATTTCCAGAATGAAGTGCGAAAGGCGCGCCGCGACATCCGCGTGCTGATCTTCCTCGGCATGTGTTCGCGGATGGCCTTCCGGCGCGACAGACCAAAGTTCACGCGCCGACCGCACGGCATCGCGGGCTATCAGCGCCGCCACGCACGCCTGCTGCGCATCTACACGCGCGGGATCCCGCTGCGCACGCTGCGAGACATCCGTGATGCACTCGCGAATTTCGACAAAGTGGTGAAGTGCGCCATCGCACGTTTGCCGAAAAACGGCGTCGCGCCCGGCGCTGTCGTCACGGTGCTTGCCGTGACGATTGCTCTTGGCGCGTCCGCGCTCGCACCTGCCGCAGAAGCTGCAGACACGTCATAGACTTTGGAGCGCGGACAACCTCGTCCGCGTCCGCTTTCGACATTTGGCATGGGCAGGGTCGCCCATGCTCCAGACGCACCGCGAAAGTCTCCGGACTCTCGCGTCGCACGCGCGCGCCCCGTTAACGATCATGACGACTCTCTAACACCGCGCCTCCGAACTATTTAATCGGAGCTTAACCGCAATGAACGAAACATCTCCCCATGCTCGCTGCCGCCCTCGCCCCGAGATATGACGCGCTCGCGGAACCCCGCGGCGCGCATGTCATCGTCGTCGGCAATGAAAAGGGCGGGGCGGGCAAGTCGACGGTGGCGATGCACCTCATCGTCGCGCTTTTGAAAATGGGCCGTCGCGTCGGCGCCATCGATCTCGATCTTCGCCAGCGCACGCTGTCGCGCTACGTCGAAAACCGCGTCCAGTATTGCGCGCGCCTGAACCAGGCGCTGCCGATGCCGCAGATCGCCGACGTGCGCGGCTCCATCGCGCGCGATCTCGATCTCGCCGAAGCCGAGGAGGGCGCGCTCTTCACGGGCGCGTTGAAACGCCTCTCGGAAACCTGCCAGTTCATCGTCGTCGACGCGCCGGGCACCAACACCTTCCTCTCCCGCGAAGCGCACGCGACCGCCGACACCCTCATCACGCCGCTCAACGACAGTTTCATCGACTTCGATCTGCTCGGCGAAATCGATCCGCTGACCCACGAAGTCGTGCGCCCGAGCTTCTACGCCTCGCTCATCTGGGACAGCCGCAAGCGCAAGGCCCAGGACCAGCGCGCGCCGATCGACTGGGTCGTCATGCGCAATCGCGTGGCGGCGGGGCGCATCGAGTCGCGCAACAAGCACCGCGTGGGTGATGCGCTGCACACACTTTCGGGACGCGTGGGTTTCCGGCTCGCGCCGGGGTTTTCCGAACGCGTGATCTTCCGCGAGCTCTTCCCGCAGGGTCTGACGCTGCTCGACGCCGTCGATGTCCGCGCCGACGACCTGAAGATGGCGCACGTGGCCGCGCGCCAGGAAGTGCGCGATCTCCTCATCGTGCTGAAGCTGCCGGGTCTCGAGGGACTGCCGCTGCAGTTCTGAGCCGGGTAGTAAGGCGTCGATGCCCGTCAAGACCCTCATTGTTATCGCGCTCGCGTTCGCAGCCCTTGGCGCATTCCGCTGGGCGGTGATGCGGCCGCGACCCGTCTGGCTGGCGCCGGCGATCGCAGGCGTGGCGACGGCGGCGCTGCTGTGGCGGTTCGGCGCGATCGGCATCGCTGCAGGCGCAGTCGTCGGCGGTCTGGTGTGGTGGTTCACGCCGAAGGGACCGGCCCCCGATCTCGATCTCGCGCAGGCGCGTACACTGCTGGGTGTTTCGGAGTCGGCGACGCGCGACGAGATACGCGCCGCGCATCGTCGTCTGATCTCGACCGCGCATCCCGACCGCGGCGGCGCACAGGGTCAGGCGGCACGGCTCAACGCCGCGCGCGATCTTCTGTTGCGAAAACTGAAGGCCTAGTTGAGACCGCCGCCGCCGTAGCCGGCGCCATCAGGCGACGTCGGACCGCGAATCTCCAGCGTCGAAGCGTTGCCGTTCGCCGCCGCACGGGGCGTGAAGGGTACGGGCACTACGTAGCTGGGCTCATCGGCGGAGCCCTGTTCCACGATCGCCGCGCCTGACGCGGAGACGGCGACTTCCGCCATGTCCTCGGGCTCGTTGTGGACCATGGCCGGCGGCGTCACGATCACGCGGGTGACGGGAAGGCTGGTATAGACCGCCGTGGGCGCAACCGCCGGGCGACCGCCGGTCTTGGCGTCGATCCGCTGGAACGCGCTGTCGATGAGGTAGGCCATCTGCGCATCGCGCGAGGCCGCGCTCTCGCCGCCCATGACGACCGCGAAAATCCGGTGGCCGTTGCGCTGCGCGGAGGAGGCGAGGTTGAAGCCCGACATGCGGGTGTAGCCGGTCTTGATGCCGTCCACGCCTTCGACCCGGCCGAGCAGGCCGTTGTGGTTGCGGGCATAGACGTTGCGCCAGCTGAACTCCGCCGTCTGGAAGTAACGGTAGTTCTGCGGGTAGTCGCGCAGCAGGGCCTGGCTGAGGACCAGGATGTCGCGAGCGGTGGTGATCTGGTTCGGGTCCGGCAGGCCCGAGGCGTTCACATAGCGCGTGTCGCGCATGCCGAGCTCGCGGGCCTTGGATGTCATGCGCTGGGCGAAGCGGGCTTCGGAGCCTTCGAGGCGCTCGGCGACAGCCACGGCCACGTCGTTGGCGGACTTGGTGACGAGGGCGCCGATGGCCTGTTCGACCGTCAGGCGGTCCCCGGCGCGCAGGCCAAGGCGGGACGGGGGCTGGTTCTGGGCGCGGCGGGAGGCCTCGATGGTGTCGTTCAGGCGGATCTCGCCCTGCTCCAATGCCTCGAACAGCATGTAGAGCGTCATCATCTTGGTCAGGGACGCCGGATAGCGGATGGAATCCGCCTGGTCGGCGTGCAGGACTTCGTTGGTGGTGGCGTCGACCACGATCGCCGCGTACCGGTCGGCCCATGCCGCAGGTGCGAGACTGAGCGCGACAACCGCAGACGCGGCGCCGACGAGGACACGGGGGGAGAGCCGGAACAAGGAGGTCATAAGGCTCCGATCACGCAAGAACGCGGCCATTCACAGGCAAAGCATATCTCAATGGAGTTTGACGAGTCGTGAACGCCGTTACAGCTGTTGTTCCGTAGGCGATGTGCTGTGGCGCCCAGATGACAGGCATGCTGCAACGCAACAATGTCGCGGTTGACTTCGCAGGTGCAGCATGACACATGAGGGCTCAGTTCGGCGCGCTTTCCCCGCGTCGGCGAGTGTTTGACCCGGCCCGGCGATCTCAGTCCGCGGCCACCACCGCATCAGGAGCGCACCCATGGACGCCACGAAAACCGTCAAGACAGTCCAGACCGCCGCAGAAGACGCCGCCAATACCTTCAAGGCCATGACCTCGGTCGGCCAAGAAAAGATGAGCGAAGGCCTTGAGCGCTCGATGACGGCGATGTCGGAAGTGGGCGCCTTCGGCAAGGAAAACGTGGAAGCGTTCGTCGCCTCCGCCACTTTGGCCGCCAAGGGTTTCGAGACGATTTCGGCCCGCGCCGCGACCTACTCCAAGACCGCTCTCGAGAACCACGTGGCGGCTGCGAAGTCGATCATGTCGTCCAAGTCGGTCCAGGAAGTTGCTGAAAAGCAGACCGCCTACGCGAAGTCGGCCTTCGAGGCCTACGTCGCCGAGATGACCAAGATGACCGAGCTGATGAGCGGCATGTCCAAGGAAGTCATCGCGCCGATCAACGAGCGCGTGACCGCCGTGTCGAGCCTGATGCAAGCGGGCGTAGCGCGCTAAGCGCTTCGCCGACGCTATTCGCGACTGCAATAGATGAACGGGCTCGGCCGGCTGGCCGGGCCCGTTTTCTGTTCCGCTCCCCAGCGGTTAAACATCCTCAATGATGCCCGGCCTTGGGTTCCCCGCGACCGAATCATGCGCGGGCGCCGGCGTTTGTCCCATGCTGCGACAGCGTCGCGCGGGGCTGCCGGGGCGGGTTTGCATGCCTTTGCGAGCGGCGCCTGCGAACAGACTGGCCGACACGACTAGTCAAGGCCTTCCATAAGAGCTTCTTCATCATATTTAATCGAAGCGACCGACGATCCGGCTTCAGGCAAGCGGGCCGTGGGCGCAGGAAGAAGACCGATGAGCGACAAATGGGACGAGGATGGCGAGGAGGGGGACAACAGCGTCTCCACCCAGACCCGCACCCGCACCAAGAAGCCGTCTCTCTACCGGGTCCTGCTTCTGAACGACGATTACACGCCGATGGAATTCGTGATCTTCGTGCTGGAGCGCATCTTCAACAAGGACCGCGACGAGGCCACGCATATCATGCTGCATGTTCACCAGCATGGCGTCGGCGTCTGCGGAATCTTCACCTACGAGGTGGCCGAGACAAAGGTCGCACAGGTAATGGATCTGGCCCGGCGGAACGAACATCCGCTGCAATGCACGATGGAAAAGGAATAGAACGGCGATGGCGACTTTCTCGCGCACTCTGGAAAACACCCTTCGCCGGGCGCTCTCGCTGGCGAACGAACACCGCCACGAATACGTCACGCTGGAACACTTGCTGCTGTCGCTCATCGACGACGATGACGCCGCGCAGGTCATGACGGCCTGCAAGGTCGATCTCGACCGCCTGCGCGTCAGCCTCGACACCTATCTCGAGAACGAGCTCGAAAACCTGATCGTCGACCACGACGGGTCCGAGGAAGCGCGCCCGACGGCCGGCTTCCAGCGCGTCCTGCAGCGCGCGATGCTGCACGTCGACAGCTCCGGCCAGCGCGAAGTCACCGGCGGCAACGTGCTCGTGGCGCTCTTCTCCGAGCGCGAGAGCCACGCCGCCTACTTCCTGCAGGAGCAGGACATGACCCGCTACGACGCGGTCAACTACATCTCCCACGGCCTCGCCAAGAAGCCGGGCGCCGCGCAGCCGCGCGCTGCCCGCGGCACGAACGAGGGCGAGGAAGACCGCGCCAAGCAGGGCTCCGACGCGCTCGCGGCCTACTGCGTGAACCTCAACAAGAAGGCCAAGGAAGGCCGCATCGACCCGCTGATCGGGCGCGAGGCGGAAGTCCTGCGCGCGATCCAGATCCTGTGCCGCCGGCAGAAGAACAACCCACTGCTCGTAGGCGATCCCGGCGTCGGCAAGACCGCGATCGCGGAGGGCCTCGCGCGCAAGATCAACGAGAAGCAGGTTCCGGAAATCCTTGCGGACTCCGTGATCTACTCGCTCGACATGGGCGCATTGCTCGCGGGCACCCGCTATCGCGGCGACTTCGAGGAACGCCTCAAGGCGGTGATGAAGGAACTGGAGAGCCAACCGCGCGCGGTGCTCTTCATCGATGAAATCCACACCGTCATCGGCGCCGGCGCGACGAGCGGCGGCGCGATGGATGCGTCGAACCTGCTGAAGCCAGCACTGCAGGGCGGGCAACTGCGCTGCATGGGCTCAACCACCTACAAGGAATATCGCCAGCACTTCGAGAAGGATCGCGCGCTCGCGCGGCGCTTCCAGAAGATCGACGTGGTCGAGCCGACCATCCCTGACGCGATCAAGATCCTCATGGGCCTGCGCTCCTACTACGAGGAGTTCCACAAGGTGAAGTTCACCGACGACGCCGTGAAGGCCGCCGTCGAGCTGAGCGCGCGCCATATGGGCGACCGCAAGCTGCCGGACAAGGCGATCGACGTGATCGACGAGGCGGGCGCTTCGATGATGCTTCTGCCGCCGGACCAGCGGAAGGAGATCGTCGATGTGGAGGACGTGGAAACCGTCGTCGCCCGCATGGCGCGCATCCCGACGAAATCGGTGTCGAAGAACGACGCGGAAATGCTGAAGAGCCTCGACCAGGATCTGAAGCGCGTCGTGTTCGGCCAGGACAAGGCGATCGACCAGCTCGCCGCCGCCATCAAGATGGCGCGTGCGGGTCTGCGCGAACCGCAAAAGCCTATCGGCTGCTATCTGTTCGCCGGCCCCACAGGCGTCGGCAAGACGGAAGTGGCGCGCTCGCTCGCCAATATCATGGGCATCGAACTCCTGCGCTTCGACATGTCGGAGTACATGGAACGGCACACCGTGAGCCGCCTCATCGGCGCGCCTCCCGGCTATGTCGGCTACGATCAGGGCGGCCTGCTGACCGACGGCATCGACCAGCATCCGCACTCCGTGCTGCTGCTTGATGAAATCGAGAAGGCGCACCCGGACCTGTTCAACATCCTGCTGCAGGTGATGGACAACGGCGTGCTGACCGATGCGAACGGCAAGAAGGTCGACTTCCGGAACGTGATCCTCGTGATGACGACGAACGCCGGCGCTTCGGACGCTTCGAAGAACGGCATCGGCTTCGGCGCCGGGAAGAAGGACTACGAGAACACGGAAGCGATCCAGCGTCTGTTCACGCCGGAATTCCGCAACCGTCTCGATGCGGTCGTCAGCTTCGGCAGCCTGCCGGCGGATGTCGTGCGCAACGTGGTGCAGAAGTTCATCCTGCAACTCGAAGCGCAGCTGCAGGAGCGCCACGTCCAGATCGAGATGACGGATGCGGCGGCGGACTGGATCGTCAAGCGCGGCTACGACGAAGCGTTCGGAGCCCGCCCGCTTGCGCGCGTCATCGCCGAGCACGTCAAGAAGCCGATGGCCGACGAGCTTCTGTTCGGCAAGCTGAAGGACGGCGGCATCGTGAAGATCGACATCGATCCGAGCGACAACGACAAGCTGGCGTTCACCTATCTCGAAGATCCGCGCCTCAAGGGCGGTTCGGAGACGCCGAAGCAGTCTGAGCTGGCCTAGGCTGAATGCACAGGAACAAGGGAAGGGCGGTCCGCAGGGGCCGTCCTTTTTTTGTTGCCGCTTGAATTGGCACTCATGGGGCCATATTCAAAGTGTACACGACCGGGGCATATCCCGGCGCGAGGGGAGACACGTCTTGAAGGTCCTGCGCACGCCCGATGAACGCTTCGCCGATCTCCCGGATTTTCCGTATGCGCCGCACTACACTGAGATAGCAGACGCGGACGGCACGCCGTTACGGATCGCGCATGTGGAGGCGGGGCGCGGCGCGCCCGTCCTGCTGATGCACGGCGAACCGTCATGGAGCTTTCTCTATCGCAAGATGATCGCTGCGCTGTCAGCGAAAGGGCATCGCGCGATCGCGCCGGATCTCATCGGGTTCGGTCGCTCCGACAAACCCGCCGCGCGCACGGACTACACCTACGAGCGCCACGTGGCGTGGATGAGCGCCTGGCTGCTCAAGAACGATCTCACCGACATCACGCTCTTCTGCCAGGACTGGGGCGGCCTGATTGGCCTGCGGCTGGTGGCGGCCTTCCCCGAACGCTTCGCGCGCGTGGTCGTGGCGAACACCGGGCTGCCGACGGGGCAGACGCCCGGTCCGGGCTTCGCGGCGTGGCTGAAGTTCAGCCAGGACGTTCCGACGTTTCCAACGAGCTTCATCCTGCAGAGCGCAGTCACGCGGCCTCTGACCGACGCCGAGAAAGCGGCCTACGACGCGCCGTTCCCGGACGAGAGCTACAAGGAAGGCGCGCGCCAGTTTCCGACACTCGTGCCGATCACGGCGGCGCATGACTCCGTCGCCGAGAACAAGGCGGCATGGTCGGTGCTGGAGAAATTTGAGAAGCCCTTCCTGACTGCGTTCAGCGACGGCGACCCGGTCACCAAGGGCGGCGAGTGTCCGTTTCAGGACCGCGTTCCCGGGGCCAAAGGTCAGCCGCATACGATCGTGAAAGGGGGGGGACATTTCCTGCAGGAAGACGCGCCGGAAGAACTCGCCGACATCCTGCACGCCTTCATCACCACGCCCTGATCCGGAGCGCCCCATGAAAGTCGAGAACGCATTCTATCCAAAAGCCGATCAGGCCGTAGCCTTTTTCGGCGCTGCCGAGGATGGCCCGTTCGTGATGGTCAACCTCTTGAAGTTCAAGCCGAAGGCCGAATACCCCGATGGTTCGGATGCAGAACTGACAGGCGCACAGGCGTACGCGCGTTACGCGGCGGCGGTGTCGAAACTGGTCGTCGAACTCGGCGGTTCGGTGCGCTACGGCGGGCATGTGACAGGACTGATGATCGGCGAGGTGGAGGAGCTCTGGGACATGGTCGCGCTCGCGGAATATCCGAGCCTCGCGGCCTTCCAGCAGATGGCGACGTCGGAGGCCTACCACGCCATCGAGCATCACCGCACGGCGGGCCTCGCGGGCCAGCTCAACATCCGCACGAAGCCGGCGTCGAACTCCATCTAGCGCGCGATCGCCGCGCGAAAACTGCGGTCGTGCTTGAGGCGCCACTCGCGGCTCATGGCCTCACGGCGACAATCGAAGCGTTCGGCATAAAGCAGCACCCAGCTGCGACCGCGCGTCGACTTCGCGCCCTTGCCGGTGTTGTGGCGCGCGAGGCGCTGCTCGATATCGGTCGTCCAGCCCACATAGGTGCGCCGCCCCGTCGGGGCGTCGGTGGCGATGACATAGACGAAGGCGCTCATCGCCGCAGTTTGCAGCGCGTTTCTTAACTCGCAGTGATCGCCGCAGAAATCTTCGCGGCGAGCGCTTCAAGGTCGGCCTTGTCGGCCATCGGCGTCTTGCCGTGCTGGCCCATGGGCTCGCCCTCCCAGCGCGGCACGACGTGGAAGTGCAGGTGAAACACCGTCTGCCCCGCCGGCGCGCCGTTGAACTGGAAGATGGTGACGCCATCGGGTTCCAGCGCGCGCGCGACGCCCTTCGCCACCCGCTGCACGCGTTGCATGTAGGGCCCGACCTCCGCGTCCGGCAGCTCCAGGAAATTGCGCGCCGCCGCACGCTTCGGAATGACCAGCGTGTGTCCCTTTGCGACAGGGAAGAGGTCCATGAAGGCGAGCGCCACCTCGTCCTCGAACGCCTTGAAGCAGGGCGCCTCGCCCCGCAGGATCTTGGCGAAGATGTTGCCGGCATCGTAGTCGCCGTGGAGGCTCATGGGGCGTTCCTTCAGTCGTCTTTCCTGAACGGGGTGTGCTCGTTCAGCGCCTCGATTTCATGCGCGACGGCAGGGCGTTCATCTGCCAGGTAACGCGCGACGGCGTCGCGCAGACCGCGATGCTCGATCCAGTGCGCGGAGTAGGTGGCGGTCGGCGCATAGCCACGCAGCAGCTTGTGTTCCCCTTGCGCGCCCGCTTCCACGAGCCGGAGGTCGTGCTCGATCGCGTAGTCCATCGCCTGGTAATAGCAGAGCTCGAAATGCAGGAACGGGACCTCCCGCGTGCAGCCCCAATAGCGGCCGTAGATCGTGTCCGAACCCACAAGGTTGAGCGCGCTCGCGATCGGGCGGCCGTCCTCTTCCGCGACGAAGAGCACGCAGTCGTTCTTCATGCGATCGCCGAGCAGATGGAAGAAAGTGCGGTTCAGATAGGGGCTGCCCCATTTCCGCGCGCCGGTGTCCATGTAGCAGCGGAAGAAGAAGTCCCAGTAGGCGGGCGTGATCGCATCGCCTTCGAGGCGCAGGATCGTCAGGCCGTCCTGTGCGCGCTGACGTTCTTTGCGTATGTTCTTGCGCTTCTGCGAGGAGAGCGCCGCGAGAAAATCGTCGAAGCTGGCGTAGCCTTCGTTCGTCCAGTGAAACTGCACGCCCGTGCGCTGGAGATAGCCGAGTTCGCCGCTGCGCGCCCACTCGTCGTGCGTGGGGAAGGTGATGTGGACGGAAGAGGCTTCAAGCTTGCGCGCCGCCTCCTTGGCACCGGCGATCAGCATGTCGCGCACGCCGGCGTTCGTCGCGAAGATCCGGCGGCCCGTTGACGGGGTGAACGGCACCGCGCATTGCAGCTTCGGATAATAGCGGCCGCCCGCGCGCCGCATGGCGTCCGCCCAGGCGTGATCGAAGACGTACTCGCCGTAGGAATGCGTCTTGGCAAAGAGCGGCATGGCGCCGACCATCACGTCGCCTTCGTGCGCAATGAGGTGACAGACATCCCAACCAGAATCGGACCCCACGCAGCGGGAGTCCTCCAGCGTCGACAGGAAAGCGTGCGTGACGAAGGGATCGCGGCGTTCGCCGGGTGGATTGGCGAGCGCGTCCCACGCGGCGGCGTCCACGTCCTTCAGCGCAGGCGTCAGGGTGATATCGATTTTCGCGCGCGCGCCGTCGGCCATGGTGAGAGTATGTGGGGCGCGTCGTGGCGGAGTCGAGGCGCCGTCAGCTCGCGATGGCGAAGATGCCATCGACTTCCACAGCAAAGCCCATCGGCAGGTTCGCGACGCCGACGGCGGCGCGGGCATGCTTGCCGGCCTCGCCCAGCACTTCGACCATCAGGTCCGAGCAGCCATTGATGACCTGCGGGATCGGATCGAAGTCCGGCGTCACGTTCACGAAGCCGCCGAGCTTCACCGCGCGGATCACGCGATCCAGATCGCCGCCGCACGCGGCCTTGAGTTGCGCCAGCAGGTTCAGCCCGCACAGCCGCGCCGCCGCCTGGCCGAGTTCGAGCGCGACATTCCCGCCGAGCTTGCCCTTGATGCCGCCCTGCGCGTCCACGCTGACCTGTCCCGAAATGTGCACCAGCCCGCCCACGATCACGAACGGCACGTAGGACGCCACCGGCGCCGGCGGGGTCGGCAGGGTGATGTTCAGTTCCTTGAGGCGGTCTTCGATGCGCGACATTGGGGTCTCCCTGACCCGCGCCTTATCGGCGCGCGTGCGGTTGTGTTCAAGAGTGCGCGGGGACCGGCGCCGGCTTGATCAGGCTGCGCGCGAGCGGACCCGCAATGGTGGTGCACACGATCGCCATAAGCAGCAGGGCGGTGAAGACGCTGGGACTGACGATGCCGGCGTTGAACAGGATGGTCGCGGCGAGAATTTCCATCATGCCCTTGGTCTGCAGCAGCACGCCAAGCGCCGTCGCCTCGCGCCGGTCCGCGCCCGCGATGACGGCCGGGACGGCGACGCCGATCACCTTGCCGAGGAAGGCTGCGATGCTGAGCACGAGGCCCAGGGTCAGCGTAGTCACGGAGAGCAGGTCGGCGGTGGTCTTCAGTCCGGTGGCCATGAAGAAAAAGGGCAGGAGCACCATCGTCGTGGGCCATTCGAGGCGCGCGAGCAGCGCCGCGCGGCGCGACGGCGGCACGCACAGGCCCGCCAGAAACGCCCCGGACACGTAGCCGATCCCCACATGCTCGGCGGCGAAGGCGGAAACGAACGCAAAGCAGCACATCGCCACGGCGAGACCGTCGCCATTTCGCCCGTTCGGCGGTTGCTTGTCGTGGCGCGCCGACAGCATGGCGAGGCCGCGCGCGGCGAGTGCGACCGCGGCGATATAGAGCGGCAGCCATATGAAATTGATTTCCGAGCGCGAGTCCGCCGAGGCCAGCAGCAGCACGCCGATGCCGATCCAGAGCGCCGCATCGTTCAATGCGGCGAGCCCGATGGCCTGCTGGCCCACGCGATGATGGAGCAGACCGATTTCCTTCAGCACCGCGCCAAGAACCGGCAGCGCCGTCACCGTCACCAGCAGTCCGATCGCCACGGCGAAGAGCCACGGATCACCGATCGCGCCGACCGCGTCCGGCATCACCCGCGTCAGGATGAGCCCTAAGCCCAGGCCGATGGCGAACGGCGCCGCAAAGGAGCCGAGCGCGACCCCCGCTATGCCGCGTGACTGACGCATGGCCGTCGGATCGAGGTGCATGCCGGTGACGAAGCTGAACAGAACAACCGCCACCATCGCGAGGCTGGAGATCGCCGCTTTGCTCTGCTCAGGGAAGAGGAACGCGTGCAGATCGGGCGCATAGCGTCCAAGCAGGGAGGGGCCGAGCGCCAGACCGATCACGATCTGCCACACAGCCAGCGGTATATGCCGCCGCAGCGGCGTCGCCGCCCAGAGCGCGTAAGGCGCTCCGATGATGAGCGCTGCGTCGATGAGCAGAATGAATTGCGGGGCCATCGTCAGTCTCCGCCGATGACGCCTTCCGCGACGCGCTCGTCGCGGCAGGTGAAATCAAATGCGATGCTACGTTTCGCTGTGTCGATGTGCAGGTGCAGAATAACCGGGCGCTCCGGTTTCAGAAGGCGCTTGAATTTTACGCGGCTCAGCGCGTGGCTCGATGGCTCGAAGCCCCAGAGTTCTTCCGCAAGGCGCGCCGCAAGATGCACCTGCGCAACGCCGGGCATGATAGGCTCACCCGGAAAGTGGCCGGAAAACCACGGCAGGTCTGGCGTCAGCGTCAACGCCAGCACCGCCGATGTGGAATCGAGCGCAAGCGGCGCAGCCTTGAGCAGACTGAAGAGGGATTCGATTTCAAACAGGCGCCGCAGCGTCGCAAGCTGGCGCTTGCCCTGCGTGTTCACCGGAACGGCGCCGACGAAACGCCAGTGTTTGGGACGCTCGGCGGGCTCAAGCGTATCGGCGAGCTCGGTGCGCAAGCGGCGCGTGAAACGGAAGGCGCCTTCTGCCGCGAGTGCTGCGCGGCCTTCCTCGGTCAGCGTGACGACGGCGGCAAGCGCGTCGCGGCGGCTGGGCAAGGTGAGCGCAGCGGCATCCGTGAGCAGGGGGGACGCGCGCAGCGCCTCCTCCACCCGCGAGAGCGACACGCGCTTGCCGTCGACCTTGGCGATGCGGTCCATGCGGCCGAGCAGCGCGAAAGTGCCGTCGTCGTTGGGCGCGATGCGGTCGCCGGTGGCGAGCGGCGCATGGGCGTCGAAGTAGGGGGACGCAACATGCAGGGCGCCGCCCTCGTCCGTGGTGACGGTGACGCCGCCGACGGGCGTCCATGCCGCGTTTTCGGACGAGCGATTGCGCCACGCCACGCCGCCAGTCTCGGTGCTGCCCAGAATTTCCGTCGGCGCCACGCCGAAGAGCGCGGTTGCGTCGCGCGCAGCGTCCCACGGTAGCATCTGACCGGAGGAGAAGATCATCTCGGGCGCGCCGTGCGGCAAGTCGAACGACGGCGGCAGGCGGGTGAGGTGTGCGGGGCTCGAGGCAAGCGCGACTCGTGGTCCGAGCGCGCCTTCCAGTTGCTCCCAGGCCAACGCCGCGACATCGCGCGAACGCCAAGCGCCCATTACCGGCCACACCACGCGAAAGAGCATTCCATAGACATGCTGGTGCGAGACGGTGGCTTCGAGCGCATCGCATCGACCGCCGAGCAGGCTTTCCCAGAATCGCACCTCGCGCTCCAGATGCGCCAGCGCTTTCGGTACGATCTTGGGCGCGCCGGTGGAGCCGGAGGTGAAGAAGTCGAGATCGACATGCGCGTCCGCCTCGATGCGCGCATCGCCCCCTTCAAGAGACAGTGTCGGCGCATCGCCCTGGTCGGTCAGAAGCGATTCTTGCGTCGCGCCGATGTCGGCCAGATAGCCCGGTTGCGCCTGCGGCAGCACGGACAGGCGCTGGCCGCGCGCGGCGGCGGCGAGAAGGCCCGCGCAGAAGAGGGCGGCCGACTGCGTGTAGATGAAGAGGGGCGTCGCCGATTTTGGAAGAGCGTCGAGTGCTTTCGCGGCGCTCGCGCGGATCATGCCGGCGGTGATATTCCCGCGCGCGTCAGAAAAGCAGACGGCGTCGGCGCGCGCCGAGGCGAGGCTCTCCACGACGCCCTTCATTGTGGTGCGTTCGCCGCGGCTTCACGTGCCTTCACGCCACGCCGCACCAGCAATTCGCCGCCAAACATCAGCCCCATCGCCACATACGCGATCACGCCATTGTAGAGCGCCCAGGTGTTCAGGTCGGCGAAGAACGCCGTCCAAAGCGCAATCGCGCCGTTGATGAAGATGAAGATGCACCAGGCGATGGTGGCTTTGCGCGTGTAGCGCACGCCGCTTTCGGGCAGGTTCGGCTCGCGGATGCGCGCGAAGCGTTCGATCATCGTCGGCGGGCGCACGAGCGTGTTCACGAAGGCGACGAGCGAGGCGGCGTTCATGAAGAAGGGATACAGGCGAACAGCATGCTGTGGATTCCAGACCGACACGGAGGCGACCGCGATGGCGACCGCAATCAGCGCCAACGTCATGGGCGTGGTCGCCGCGCCGAGGATATTGCTTGCGCCCCGCAGCATCAGCAACACGCAGAGCAAACCAACTACCGGCCAGGGGCCGATCGTGCGCATCGCGAGCACTGCGAGGATCGGGTAGGCGATCGAGAACGCCGCCAGCGCCAGCGCTGAGGGCGAAACCTTCATCGCGCTGTCTGAAGCGTCTTCACGAGGACCACGAGGTCGTCGACGGTGCGGATGGTTTCAAACTGGTCGGCAGAAACCTTGCGGCCCGTCGTCTCCTGCAGTTTCACCATAAGATCCACCGCGTCGATGGAATCCAGATCGAGGTCATCCATCAGCAAGGCGCCCGGCTTGATCTTCTCGGCCGGCACTTCGAATGTGGTCGTCAGATAGTCGACGATTTCGCGGTAGATCTCTTCGCTGGTCATTTCCGCCCCCGGCGTTCCTTCACTTTCCCTTGTTGATGAAGTCGGCAAGGGAGCGGACGCTCTTGAAGTGTTCATTGATGCTCTTGTCCTGCGGGTCGATCTTGATGCCGTATTTCTTCTGGATCGACACGCCCAGTTCCAGTGCATCGATGGAATCGAGCGCGAGGCCGCTGTCGTCGAACAGATTCTCTTCGGAGCCAATGTCTTCCGGCCGGACGTCTTCAAGACCCAGGATCTCCACGATCATGGTCTTCAGGTCGGCTTCGATGTCGGTCATGCGTGCAACAGCTCCTCTATCCGGGCCTCCACCTGCGCGGTGAGTTTCCGGACCCCCATGGGGCCCTTGTCATATCCAGTACCGGCGGGGGGCTCAATGCGCTCGTGGACGGTGATGAGCCAATGCGGGCGACGTGTGGGAATTCGGTGCCAGGGTTCGCCCTTGAGCAGGGTGGGTGGGTCGCAGACGATCGTACAGAGGCGGATGGGGGCGTTGGCGGCAATGGCGGCGTAAGCGAATCCCCGCTGGTAGCGCCGGGGATGACCGGGAACGGTCCGCGAGCCTTCGGGAAAGATGCACAGGTTCTTGCCCGCCCGGAGGACGGCGGCGCAGTCGGCCACGAGACGCTCTGGATCCCCGAGGTTGGGGATGTAGTTCGTCGCCCGAACCACGCCGGCCATGAACGGGTTCTTCCAGACGCCCTCCTTCACCACCGCCTGCGAGCGCCGCATGAATGACATCAGGAACACCACGTCGATCAGGGACGGATGGTTGGCGACCACCATCGTACCGACGTCGGCGCGCAGGATTTCCTTGCCGCGGCATTCGTAGGTGAGCACGCCCAGCGTCTTCATGATCCAGACGAAAAACGCCCACAGGACGTGGACGCTCCACTGCGCGATTTCTTCGCGGCGCTTCCTGTCGCGGATGACGAGATTCATGAGCGGATAGACGATCAGCGCCATCACGATGCCGCCGAGTCCGAAGAGCGAAAATGAGATGCCGGTGGCGATCAGCCGCCAGAAGCGATCCAGGGCGGCGATCACGATGAACCCGCGCGCCAGGCGACGCGGCGGCGACCGGTTTCAAGCGCCTCGACGAGCGCGCAGGCGCCGGCACGGCCCTGACCGACGTCCTGAGCATCGCCGCCCGTGTCCGGAACCAGACGCACCGCGAGCCACACCTCGCGCAGATCATCGATTTCTTCGACTTCCGCATAAACATCCGGCAGCGCCTGTTCGGCGAAAACGAGCACGACCGACGTTTCGCCGTCGGCAATCCGCGCGGCCGCTTCCGTCAGTCCGGCGGCGAACGTGCGCGCATCGCTGGCGACGGCGGTGTGGCCTGCGCGGTTGCGTGCGATCTGGCTGGCCAGTCCGGGCGCTGCATTGTGCACGGAGATCGAGAAGTCGGACGGGGAGAGAATGTCGCCGGCGGCGAGGCTCTCGAGCAGGGCGTAAGCCGTCGCCATGCCGCCGTATCTGGAAGCCAGAACGAGGGTTTCCTCTGTCTCCGGCTGGACGAGACCCAGCGCACAGCGCACCGCGCAGATCTCGAACCGGCTCATCCGGCGGCGAAGGCCCATGGGAATGGCGGCGGCGCCGCGCGCCAGCCCGAACACGGTCTCCGGTCCGCCCGGTGCGGCGACGATGGCCGCATAGTCCGCAATTGCGAGGTGATACATTTCCCGTTGCGCCGCGACCGAGGCCGCGCCAGCCCTGAATCTCTGTGTGCCCGCTGCGATACTACAGGTGAAGGAGGGGGTCACAAGGGCGTGGGGCCGTTCAGAGGAGGCCTGGCTGTCCCTTTGATGATTTTCCTTTCGGCGTCGCCTCCTGTGGCGCAATCGACCACGCGCCGTTGTCGTCGAAGGTGCGCAGCACCGCCTTGATGTCCGCCTGGGAGGCCTCGGTCTCGCCCAACCACAGCTGCCAGACATCGCGAGGCAGGATGGCCGGCATCCGGTCGGTCACGGGCGCGATGAGCGCATTGGCGGTTGTCGTCACCTGCACGAAGACGGGGAGCCGCTCTTCTCCGTTGATCCACTCCTCGGCAATCACCGCGATGGCGATGGGGCCGTCCGTCGGTGTGATGACCCACTGTTTGGTCTTTCCGTTCGGAAGCTCTTCACCCTCGTTGAACGTGTGGACCAGCAGGATGCCGCGTCCATTTTGAAAGGCGCCGGCGAAGGTCGGACGCGTGTCGACTGTTTCGGCACGCGCGTGCATGTGCTTGGGCCGCGCCGGATTGCTCGCGGCGCGATCGGGAAAGCCCCAGCGCATCGGAACCACTTCGCGCGCGCCCTGCGAATCGAGCCGCAGGATGTTGGCGAAGCGCATGGGCGTCGACACGACCAGCGGCGTTGTCGGATCGAGGGTCAGCGGCTGCGAGAAGGCATGGACCTCCCGCCAGGTCGCGTACTGGGTGAACTTTCCGCACATGCACAGCAGGATAGTTCACCACCGGCGCCATTTCGAGACCCCAGCGCCGCTGGCGACATCAGTGCTTGCAGCGACGATCTTCTTGGGAAAAGTCCTGTCGCAACAACGACGCAAGGAACCTTCCAGATGACCCCCTTCGATCTGACCGGTCGCACACTTCTGATCACCGGCGCTTCCTCCGGCCTCGGGCGACGGTTTGCCCGAATCGCGGTTGCGGCGGGCGCGCGCGTGGCGGTTGCGGCGCGGCGCACGGACCGGCTGGCGGAGCTCGTCGCTGAACTCGGCGCCGGGAAGGCTTTCGCCGTGGCGATGGACGTCGAGAGCGAGGCCTCGGTGATCGACGGCTATGACTCCGCCGAGAAGGCCCTGGGTCCCATCGACACAGTGATCGCCAACGCCGGCATGAACATCCAGGCGCTGTCGACGGATATCGCCATCGAGGACTTCGACAAGGTGATGAACGTGAACGTGCGCGGCGCCTTTCTCACGGCGCGCGAAGGCGCGCGGCGCATGATGGCGGCCGGATCGAAGGAGACGGGGCGGGGACGCATCGTGCTGATCGCGTCGATCGGCGCGCACAAGGTGCTGCCCGGTCTCGCGGCCTACTGCACGTCGAAGGCGGGCGTGGCGATGCTCGGCAAGTCGCTGGCGCGCGAGTGGGTGAACCGCGGCATCAACGTGAATGTCGTCTGCCCTGGATACATCGAGACCGAAATCAATTCGGACTGGTTCCACGAGGAGGGCGGCCAGAAGCAGATGGCCACGTTCCCGCGCAAGCGCCTCATGGAGGAAGGCGATCTCGACGGGATCATCGGCTATCTGTGCGCCGACGCCTCCCGCGGCACGACAGGCAGCGTGTTCACCGTCGATGACGGGCAGTCGCTCTAAAGGTCTTCCCCAAGATCGAAATCGACAATCACCGGCGCGTGGTCACTCCGCTTGGTGTGTACCCACTCCTCGTAACTCCCGATGCTAACGGTATGGGGACTGCCGACGAGGGCGTTTGAGGCGAACACATAGTCGATATGGTAGGGTGCCCCACGTTTGAGCCGCCAATGGAATGTTGCGGACTTTTCCTCGCCGTGCGCGTCCTTTGAGTTGTGGTGCCATATGCTGGAAAGGCCGCGCGCACGCAGATGCTCCACCAGCGTCATGAAGCGTCGACCCTCTGACTTTGCAGCGTCAAAGGTGGGGTTGGCGTTGAAGTCGCCTGCTACAATCAGCCGACGATGCGCGGGCAGTTCAGCCAATGCGCGGAGCATAGGCGTAACATAGTCGCCCTTGTCGGGCATCGCCCATACGCCGACGACAGCTACCTCCTTTTTGCCTTGAGTGGCGTAGGCAGACAGCACATGTAGATCAGTTTCGCACGCGACTGGTTTGATGGTCCAACCATTCGTGCCGATGATTGCCAGACCTTTTGCGTTGTGACGCCCGCACCAAGCCGCGCTCCCCTCAAACCGATCTAAGTCTCGTTGCCGAAATTCGCTCAGGACCAGAATGTCACCGCCTAGGGCCAGGACCGCTGCGGATTCCTGTCGCCATCTTCCCATGCAATTCCAGGCGATGATCCGCAAAAGCTATCCCAATGCCCGCCAGCCGATATCGGTGCGGAAGAACCCACCCGGCCAGTTGATCGCGTTGACGCCGTCATAGGCGCGCGTGATCGCGGCGCGCAGCGTGTCGCCTGTGGCCGTCACGTTGATGACGCGTCCGCCCGCCGCCCGCAGCGCGCCGTCTTCGTCGAGGCGCGTGCCTGCGTGGAATATCTCCACGTCTTCCAGGGATTCGGCCGCCGATAGGCCGCGGATGATCGAGCCCGCGAGCGGCGTCTCCGGATAGCCTTGCGCGGCGAGCACGACGGTCACTGCAGGTTGCGGGTTGAACGTGATCGCCGGCGCCTTCGTGATGTCACCCTTCGCGGCGGCGAGAAGCACGGGCGCGAGATCGCTGTCGAGGCGGCGCATCAGTGTCTGGCACTCGGGGTCGCCGAACCGTGTGTTGAACTCGATGAGTTTCGGTCCCGCCGGCGACACCATGACGCCCGCGAACAGCACACCGACGAACGGCGCGCCTTCGGCCTTCATGCCGCGCACCGTCGGCAGGAAGATGTGCTCCATCGCGTACGCGATGACGGCATCCGTAACGACGGGCGTGGGCGAGTAAGCGCCCATGCCGCCGGTGTTGGGTCCTTTGTCGCCGTCGAAGGCGCGCTTGTGGTCCTGCGCCGCGCCGAAGAACACGGCCGTCTCGCCGTCGCAAAGCGCAAAGAGGCTCGCTTCTTCGCCGGGCAGGAATTCCTCGATGACGATGCGTTGCCCCGCTGTGCCGAACTTGCGCAGGAAGAGGATCTGGTCGACCGCCTCATCCGCTTCGCGTCGCGTCTCGGCGACGACGACGCCTTTGCCCGCAGCGAGACCGTCGGCCTTGATCACGAATGGCGGCTCGCGCGTGCCGAGATAGGCCTTCGCGCGCACTGCGTCGTCGAACACCTGGAAGTCGGCGGTGGGGATGTTGTGGCGCGCGCAGAAGTCCTTCGTGAAGGCCTTCGACGTTTCGAGTTGCGCGGCCTTCTGCGACGGGCCGAAGCAGGGGATACCGAGGCCCGCGAGCCGGTCGGCGAGGGCCGCTTCCAGCGCGCTTTCGGGACCGATCACCACAAGGTCGATCGCCTCGCGGGCGGCGAGCGCCGCCAGCTCCGCCGCGTCGGTGGCGGCTACGTTGACGCAACGCCCGATTTCGGCGAGCCCCGGATTGCCCGGCGCCGCCACGATCTGCGTGACGAGCGGGCTCTGCGCGAGCTTCCAGCCCAGCGCATGTTCGCGTCCGCCGGAGCCGACGATCAGAATCTTCATGCCGCCCCGCTTGCGACGCCCTGCCGGAAGCGTCAAGAGCCCCTGAACCGGATGCTTAACCGGACGATCAAAAAGGGAGGCCGCGCATGGCCAAGGCCGCAGGACGCAAGTGCATCTTCATCACCGGCGCCGCGTCCGGCATCGGCCGCGCCACTGCCCGGAAATTCGCCGGCGGCGGCTGGTTCGTGGGCGCGTTCGACACGAACGCTGCAGGCCTCAAAGCCCTGAGTGATGAACTCGGCGCCGCCAACCTGTTCACCCGCACGCTCGATGTGACCGACCGCGCCGATTATGCGCATGCGCTCGAAGCTTTCGGCGCGGAAACCGGCGGCACGATGGATGTGCTGTTCAACAATGCAGGCATCGGACGGGGCGGGCCGTTCGATGAGATGGCGTGGGAAGACGTACTCGCGGTGGTCAACGTCAATTTCATCGGCGTGATGAACGGCATCCACCTCGCCATGCCGCTGCTGAAGGCGACGCCGAATTCGTTGTGCTTCACGACGTCGTCGTCTTCGGCCACGTACGGCATGGCCAACATCGCGGTGTATTCGGCGACCAAGCACGCGGTGAAGGGGCTGACGGAAGCGCTCGCCATCGAATTCAAGCGCTTCGGCATCCGCGCGGCGGACACGCTGCCCGGCCTGATCGACACCGCGATCCTGCCCGACGAGGTGAAGTCAAATGCGCCGCTCGACGGCATGTTCCGGCTGATCCAGCCGACGGAAGTCGCCGAAGCAGTGTGGAGCGCCTACACCACGGACAAAATCCACTGGTACGTGCCGCCGGAGATCTTCGATCTCGACAAGATGGCCACGCTCTCGCCCGAGGCCACGCGCGACCAGATGGCGGCCATGTCGGGTTTCATTACGAACAGTGCGTCGTAGGCGCCTGCGATTGGCGACCCGGCGCTGCAGTTTGCAGTATAGTCGCGGCCATGACCGATTCCGCGACCGCCGCACCGACGTCCAACCTGCCTGAACTTTCGGTCTCCGAACTCTCGCACGCCGTGAAGCGGACGATGGAGACGACGTTCGACCGCGTGCGCGTGCGCGGCGAACTCGGCCGCGTGACCATCGCCAAGTCCGGCCACATGTACGCCGACCTGAAGGACGAGAACGCCACGCTCTCGCTCGTCATGTGGAAGGGGACGGTCAACCAGCTCCGCTTCAAGCCGGAGGAAGGCCTTGAGGTCATCGCCGAAGGCAAGATATCCACCTTCCCCGGCAAGTCGAGCTATCAGCTCATCGCCGATCGTCTTGAGCCGGCCGGCGTCGGCGCGCTGCTGGCGCAGCTGGAGAAGCTGAAACAGAAACTCGCCGCCGAAGGTCTTTTCGCGGCGGAGCGCAAGAAGCCGATCCCGTTTCTCCCGAATGTCATTGGCGTCGTCACCTCGCCCACGGGAGCGGTGATCCGCGACATCCTGCACCGGCTCTCGGAGCGCTTTCCCCGCCGCGTGATCCTGTGGCCGGTGCTGGTGCAGGGTGAGCAGGCGGCCAAACAAGTCTCCGACGCCATTCGCGGCTTCAACAAGCTCGAGGGCGATCTGCGTCCCGACGTGCTCATCGTCGCGCGAGGCGGCGGTTCGATCGAGGACCTCTGGGCGTTCAACGAGGAAATCGTTGTGCGCGCGGCGGCCGAGAGCATGATCCCGCTCATCTCCGCCGTCGGCCACGAAACGGATACGACGCTGATCGACTTTGCCTCCGACCTGCGCGCGCCGACGCCGACGGGCGCGGCGGAGAAGGCGGTGCCGGTGCGTGCGCAGCTCATCGAGCAAGTGGACGCCTACGGGTCGCGCCTGTCGGGCGGATTGTTGCGCGGTCTAGAACGGCGGCGCACGGAACTGCGCGCCGCCGCTGCGCGTCTGCCGCGACCGGAGGCGTTGCTCCAGTTCTCGCAGCAGCGGTTCGATCGCGCCGCCGAGCGTCTCGGCCTCGCGCTTCTCGCCAATACCCGCGCGGCGCAGGCGCGACTCGACCGGGTGGCGGCGCGGCTGCGTGGTGAAACGCTCGCGCAGGACATCGGTCGGCGACGTCAGCGGCTTGGCGAACTTCAGGCGCGCATGACGACGGCGCTGCAACGCGGCATGGCGGATGATCGCCGCCGCCTCGCACAGACAGGGCGTCTGCTGGAAACGCTCTCGCACCGCAGCGTGCTGGCGCGAGGCTTTGCGCTCGTCACCGATGCGCAGGGCGCGGTCGTGCGCCGCGCCGAGGGACTGGCTCCGGGTGACGGTCTTCGTCTCGCGTTTGCTGACGGCGCGGTTGACGCGGTCGTTGGCGGCTCATCGGGCGGGGGCGATGTCGGGAAGAAGAAGGGTCGCCCCGCTGCGGGACAGGGGACGCTTTTCTGACCGCGCAATTCATTAACCATCGACGCCTAGCGTCGAGATTCGCGACTGATGAGGTGCGCGCATGCCGCTGAAACTGTCCCTGCGACCGGGCGAAAGGTTCGTGGTCAACGGCGCCGTCATCCAGAACGGCGATCGCCGTGCTGCGCTCATCCTGCAGAACAAGGCGTCGGTCCTGCGCGAGAAGGATATCATGCAGCCGGAGGAGGCCACCACTCCGGCGCGCCGCGTCTACTACCCCATCATGCTGCTCTATCTCGATCACGGGGATCCGGATCAGGCGTATTCCGAGTTCGCGGTGCGGCTTGCGGAGTTCACCTCCGCCGTGCGCAATCCCGAAGCGCTCGCGGACTGCGTGGGTGTTTCCAAGGAAGTAATGGGTGGTGAGTACTATAAGGCCCTGATGCGCTGCCGGAAGCTCATGGCCTACGAAGACGATCTCTTGGGTATAACGAATGTCGATCCAGGCCTACCAGCGCGCCGCGACGCGGGCTGAAAACCCACGCGAAACCGAGTATCGCGTCTTCGCGACAGTCACCGCCAATATGGTGCGGGCGAAGGAGCTTGGCCGCGTGGACCTCGGTGTTCTTGCGCAAGCCGTCCATGACAATCGCCGGCTCTGGTCGCTGTTTGCGGTCGACTGCGCCCAGCCGCAGAACTCTCTGCCCCAGGCCACGCGCGCGCAAATCATTTCGCTGGCGATGTTTGTGGAGCGTCAGTGCAGCGCGGTGTTGCGGGAAGGGGCCGATATCGATCCCCTCATCGACATCAATCGCACCATGATGGAAGGCCTCGCGGGCCGCTGAGCGTTTCCGCCCGCCAGCGCGTAGCGAATCATTACGGCCAGGCAACCAACCGTTAACCTCTCTTCCTTAGAAGGTTTGGGAATGCGCTCCGAAGAATTCGGGGTGCTTCTGCGACCGTGCAAACCGCACGGTCTGAACCCTTCCAGAAAGGAACGGCTCCCATGGCGAGCGTTAACACCAACTACGGCGCCCTCGTTGCGCTGCAATCCCTGAACAAGACGAACAACGAACTGGCCGAAGTCCAGAACCGCATCAACACGGGCCTGAAAGTCGCCACGGCGAAAGACAACGGCGCTGTGTACGCCATTGCGCAAGGCCAACGCAGCCGCGTTGAGTCCATCTCGTCGGTCCAGGACGGCATCAACCGCGGCATCTCCACGATCGACACCGCGCTCGCCGCCGGCACGAAGGTTTCCGACCTGCTGACGCAGCTGAAGTCCAAGGCCGTCTCGGCGCAAGCCGCCGATCTGAACTCCACGCAGCGCGCCGCTATGCAAGGCGACTTCGACGCCCTGCGCTCGCAGATCTCGCGCATCGTGAACTCCGCGACCTTCAACGGCGCGAACCTGGTCAACGGCACCAACCTCGCCGGCGGCCCGTCGCCGTTCTCGGTGCTGCAGTCCGACATCGCGACCGGTTCGACCGGCGGCAACGTCGACACGATCACGGGTTCGGGCGCCACTGTCGCGACGCAAGCGACGCCTTCGCGCAACGCGCAGGTTGTCGACACGAACGCGACGACGACCGTCAACGGCACGGTTGCGGCGAACGACTACCTCCGCCTGACGATCGGTTCGACCACCTACACGACGCAGGTGACGGGCACGACCACCATCAACGAGCTGACCAACACGATCAATTCGCTGACCGGCGGCCGCGCCACGGCGACCTACGACGAATCCACCGGCGTGTTCTCTCTGCAAGGCCAGAACTCGACGGATCTGATCACGGTCGCGTTCAACTCGGCGGCTAACGGTTCGGGCACGGCGCGGGTTTCGGCGTTCTTCGGCGTCGGCACCTCGACCGACCAAGCCGACACGCGTCCGACCTCGAGCTTCGCCATCACGGGCTTCGACCTGAAGGTCGGCGGCGTCGGCGCGCTCTCGGGCGCGGCGGCCTGGGATATCGGCACGAGCGCTGCAACCGCGCTCACCGCGTCCACCGAACTCGATACGGCGATCACGACGCTCAACTCGAACCTCGCCACGCTGGGTTCGCAGGCGAAGGCCCTCTCGACGCAGAAGGACTTCCTCTCCGCGCTGAGCGACGAAATCACCAACGGTATCGGCAACCTCGTCGACGCTGACCTCGCGAAGGAAAGCGCCCGTCTCCAGGCCCTGCAAGTGAAGCAGCAGCTTGGCGCGCAGGCGCTGACGATCGCGAACCAGTCGCCGTCGATCCTGCTGTCGTTCTTCCGCTAAGCGGCTTCAGGCGGCGCGGGCGGGATGACCCGTTCGCGCCGCCGTCGCTTGAAGGAGGACAGTGTTCGACCAGGGATGGCGAACATGACCACCGAAACAGTCCTGAGCGTCTCGCTCCTGCAGACTTGGCCCGTGCGCGTCGGCGCCGGCGGGTCCGACGCCCAGAGTGTGGAGGCGCAGCGGGGCTTCACGCCACACACGCCCACGCCGGCCGACGAAGTCACCGTCAAGGCGCAACAATCTCTCATCGCCGGTAGCCTGCGGATCGAACTCGATCAGGAAGCGGGCCGCTTCGTGCAGACGCTCACCGATCCCGCCACGATGGAAGTGCTGCGGCGCTTCCCGTACGAGTCCCAGCTCGCGTTTGCACGCGCCGTCACCGCATATATGAACGCCAAGGACGATATTTAGCAGGGCGTTAAGACTTTATTAACCTGAACGATTTCTTAATGCCCGATATTTCGCGCGCAGAAGGAGCGTCGCTCGTGGTCGGGAATATCACCAGTCTGCCGTCATTCATTGCGACGCCTGCGACGCGCGGCGCGGAAAACGGCAAGTCCACTGCGGTTGAAACGGGCCAGGAACGTCGCGGCGCCGTTACCGTCGAGAGTTCGCTTGCAGACTACAAGAACGATGTGGCGGCCTCCCGCGAGGATGTCGCGGCGGCGCGGACCGCGCTTGATCTCTTTGTCGCGGTCGCCCGCGAGGCGCGCACGATTCTGCTGGAGACGCGTGATCTCGCGTTGCGCGCCGCCGATCCGGATACGCCCAATGCCGCGCGCGCCGCACAGGATGTACCGTTCAAGGCGCTCGTCCAGGAACTGGCGCAGCTCGTGGATCGCGCCATCGGCAAGGGCGCAGCGGCGCTGGCCGGGGTGTCGGTCCCCGTCGATGCTGATCCCGATGCGGCGCAGGACCTGGAAATTCACGGGCTCGATCTGCGCCTGAAGGCGAACGTCGGCGCGGACGATGGTCTCCGGCTGACGACATCTTCGACGTTGTCGACCCGCGAGGAGGCCGAGGCCGCCGCGCGAGCGGCTGATGAAAGCATCGCGCGCATCGACGCCGGCTTGCGACGCATCGAAGCCGGTGCGGCGCGGCTGGGCGGGCATGACAAGTTGCTGTCGGCCCTCGATTCCGCACTGGCGGCGTCCGTGCGGACCGATCTGGATGCGGACGCGGCGCGCCTCATCGCCCTGCAGGTGCGTCAGGATCTGTCGCGGTCGACCTCGCCGATCGCCAGCGCAGCGCCGAGCGCGGTGCTCGCGCTCTTCCGCGCGTAGCCTTCAGACTTTCACGTTCTGCTTGCCGGAGGGCGAGGGCTTCGGTCCGCCGCAGCCAGCGCGTGCGCGCTTGACCGCTTCGGCCTTCGACAGCGTCGCCGGCGCTTGTGGTTCAGGTTCTTCCGTGCGGCTGTAGCCGCCGCCATCCCACTCGCGACGCACGGCGCCGAACACGGCCGCGTGCGTGGAGATGAGGAAGCCGAGCGCAGCGAGTACCGTCCAGCCGATGTCGGCGATCAGGCCGTCTGTCCAGCGAATGGCGCCGCGCGCGGATTTGAGGATCAGCCGATCCGGCGTGCGCTTGGCGACCGCGACCGCACGTTCGCCGGTGGCGTCCGCGAGCAGGCGCAGCCGTTCGAGATCGCGCGAGGTGCGCGCGTGCGTCAGCAGTTGTGCGGCGCCGGAAGGCGAGGTGGCGCGCGCCATGGCGCCGATCTGGCGCAGATCATCGGACAGCCGCGACCAGGCCTCCGGTTCTCGGGCGCGGACGAAGGCGAGTGCGGCGGCCGCGCCTCCGTCGACGATGGCGTCGCTATTCTGGAAAACGGAATCGAGTTCGCTGCGCAGACGATCCGGCGGCACGGCGGCGGCGACCTCGGCGTCGAGGCGCGATGCGTATTCGGGCGAGAGGCGCGCGCCGTTCTTCGCGATCTTCAGCACCGACGCGCCTAGGCGCACATCGTCAGGCTTTGAGCCCGGCGCGCCCAGCGTTGCGCCGCCGAGGGTGAACAGCACGTAGTCGACGGCTTCGCCGTTGCGCCAGCGTTGGGCGATTGCGGCAGTTTCCTGCGCATCTCCCAGGACGTCGAAGGAGGCGTTCTCGCCTGTGCCGATCACGGATCGGAAACGCTGGCGTGTGTAGCTTGGCTCAATGAGCGGGATCGCGGCGGCGAGATAGTCGCGGGGGCCCCCGTTCGGCGGCAACAGCCGCTGGATCTGGGCGGCGTCCGATCCACGTAGGATCGCCGGAGCCGAGAGCACGAAGCCGCGCGCGGCGGCGATGTCGCCTTCGCCGAGTTCTCGGGCGATGAGATTATTCCAGGTCATGCGGCGGTCTTCGCCGGGCCGTGTGAAACGGGCGGCTTCGGCGTTCAGCGCACGCAGCGTGCTGGCGCGGGTCGCGGGGGTCGGCGCGTAGTCGATCAGGTTGCCAGACGAGATCGTCTGGTAGAGGGCCGCGCCCATGAAGGGCAGTGCGATCAGCGAGACGTTGAAGACAAGCCCGGTCAGCGCGCCCAATGCGATCCGTGATGGCGCGATCCGGGACGCTGTCCCGCGCCGTCGCCCTGGTCTGGCCGCTGCACGAGTCATTGGTATCCCTCGGACCTTACATTCCCGAAGGCCTTGCCGGACGCAATGCGGAAGCTGTGCCAGATGCAGCCCGGTGCGGGTTAAATTGGCGTCAGGCGACGACGGCAGTCAGGCCCGCTGGTCGAGCGCGACGGCGGCGGCGCCTGCGGGGTCGACGTAACCACCTTGCGCGCCATAGCCCGCAGGTCCGTGCCGGGCGCGCTGGACCTCTTCGGCCATGGCCCGCACCAGCCCCTCGGTGACTTCCCGCGCCGCGCCCAGGGCGATGGCGTAGGAGTCGAGGCGCACCTGCAGCGCGGCGGTCGCCGCCTGAAGCTTTTCGCGTTCCGCGCGCGGGGCGCCGGAGACCAGGCTCTGGTCATCCTTGATGCGCGCCATTTCGAGCCGGTAGGCGTTGGCGAGTCGTTGCAGCTCGATGGCGCTCGCGCCTTCCGCGCTCGCGGGCTTGCCGGCGGCGAGGGCGGCGGTCTCGGTCTCGACGATAGCGGCGAGGCGCTCGGTAAGAAGGTGGATCTGCGCCACGCGGTCGGTGGCGTCGTCGGCGATCAGGGCCATGGTTCAGGACTCCGGCGCGGCGACGGTCTGCATCTTCACGAGTTCGGCGAGCACCGATTGCGCGATGCCGATGCCACCGCTGGCAGACAGGCCCTTGGCGTAATTGTCGACGAGCATCGGGCGGAACATCCGTTCGCCGGAGCCGCCGCCGCCAAGGCCGTCGGCGTCGAGCGCGTTGAACATCGGGCCGAGCAATTCCGAGAGCATCATCGACTCGAATTCCGCAGCGGCCTTCTTCATGGCCTCCGTGGCTTCGGGCGTTTGCGGCGCGGGGCGCTCGGCCTGCAGCGCCGCCATGAGCGGCGCGCCGAGCAGGGCGTCGGGACGGAAGGTCTCGCTCATCTCACATCACCTCAATTTCGGCCTGGATCGCGCCGGCGGTTTTCAGCGCCTGCAGGATCGAGATCATGTCGCGGGGGCTGACGCCGAGCGCATTCAGTCCGTCGACGAGATCTTTCAGCGGCACGCCGCCCCGGATCACCGCGAGGCCGCCGCGTTCTTCCTCCACCGTCACGTCCGACTGCGGGACGACGGCGGTCTGGCCCTGGCTGAAGGGGGCAGGCTGGCTGACTTGCGGTTGTTCGGACACCGAGATTGTCAGCGCGCCCTGGGCGATGGCGACGGTGGAGACCCGGACATTCTCGCCCATGACGACGACGCCGGAGGTTTCGTCGATGACGATCTTGGCGGGCTGGTCGGGATCGACGGCCAGGTTCTCGATGCGCGTCAGCAGTTCGACCATGTCGCCAGCGAAGGCTTCCGGCTTGATGACGGCGACGGAGCCGGGGTTGGTCGCGCGGGCCGCCTGCGAGCCGACGGCGGTGTTGATCGCATCGGCCATGCGGCGCGCGGTGGTGAAGTCGGGGTTGCGGAGGGCGAGGCGCAGTTCGCGCTGCGCGGCGATGTCGAAGTGCAGCTCGCGTTCGATCAATGCGCCCGACGCGATACGGCCGGCTGTGGGCACGCCGCGCGTCACCGACGATCCCGAAGCGCCTTCCGCCGAAAAGCCGCCGATGGCGATTGCGCCTTGGGCCACCGCATAGACCTGCTGGTCGGCGCCGACGAGCGGGGTGACGAGAAGCTGGCCGCCTGCGAGGCTTTTCGCATCGCCCAGCGCCGACACCGTCACATCGATGCGCGCGCCCTGATTGGAGAAGGCCGGCAGGTTGGCCGTCACCATCACCGCCGCGACGTTGCGGGTGTTGAGATTGAGATCGCGGGTGGTGACGCCCAGGCGTTCGAGCATGGCGGTCAGCGACTGGCGCGTGAACGGCGCGTTGCGCAGCGAGTCGCCCGTGCCCTGCAAACCCACCACGAGGCCGTAACCGATGAGCTGGTTTTCGCGCACGCCTTCGAAGTCGGCGATGTCCTTGATGCGGGAGGCGGCTTCCACCTGTCCGACCATCATCGCGGTCACGGCCACGGCGGCGAGCAGGTTCTTCATGAAGGTCATCGTGTACGTCGCCGTTCTGTTTGGTCGCGCCTACGCGCGCACGTCGACTGTGCCAGAATGGCGCCACTCTTCGGTCGCTCTGAAACGCTTGGCGCGCATGGAGGCGGACTCGGCCCGTTGCCGCCGCCCGGAAAATCCTGCCGGGCGAATGCTGCCGAGTGGCTCCACTCGCTGCAGCGCCGTTAACCCCCGTGCAATCGAAGCGGCCTAGCGCTCGGCGACGATGAAGATCGAACCGCCGCGCGGTCCTGCCGCCGCCCCCACTTCGAAGCGCACGACGTCCACGCAAGGGCCGGGCTTTTCGTTGCCGGCGGGGGAGGCGAAAGCGCCTGCGGCCGCGAGCGCCGCGAGCCCGCTGACCGCGCTCGATTCGTTGCTGGCCTTGCAGGTCGACACCGGCGGCAAGCGTCGTCGCCAGGTCCGGCGCGGCGCCATGGCGCTCGATGCGCTTGACCGGCTGGCGGCCTCGTTGCTGGCGGGCGGAAACGGTTCGGGCGGCGATCTTGCGGACTTGCGCGATGCGCTCGCCGATCGCGAGCCCACGGGAGACCACGGCCTCGACTCGGTGCTGCGCGAGATCGACGTGCGCAGTGCGGTGGAGCTGGCCAAACGGGAGAGACGCGCCGCCCGCCCTTGATTTGGCGAGGTTTTTGCGTAGCGGAAGGCTTGCAGCACGCCCGATTGTCGCGGCGCGGGGGCAGGTGTATACGGCGGCTGCCTGTCAGGGCGGCGCCCGGATTGGCGGAGTAAGGGCAATGACGACCTTGCGAGACGCGAAGAAGATCGAGCCGCTTGCGGCTGACTACCGACCTTCCGACGCCGAGCCGTTCATGAACGAGCGGCAGCAGGCCTATTTCCGCCAGAAGCTGCTGGTGTGGCGCGACGAGATCCTCGAGGAATCGCGCTCCACGATCGCGGCGCTCAGGCAGGATACGGTGGCTCTGCCCGACGACGCCGACCGCGCCACGTCCGAGACCGACCGCGCCATCGAACTGCGCACCCGCGACCGCCAGCGCAAGCTGATCTCCAAGATCGAGGACGCGCTGCGCCGCATCGACGAGGGCGAGTACGGGTACTGCGAGGAGACCGGCGAGCCGATCTCTCTCTCGCGTCTGGAAGCCCGCCCCATCGCCACCATGTCCATCGAGGCCCAGGAACGCCACGAGCGTCGCGAGCGCATCCACCGGGACGATTGATCTCGGAAAGGGCTGCCGTCGCCGCCTTGCCATCCTGGCAAACCGCTGAAATGGTCCGACCCAACGGAGGGTCCTGATGCGTCTGGCGGCTGCGGTTTTTGCACTTCTGGTTCTCGCTGCGCCGGCGGCGCTGGCGCAGGCGGCCTTCCAGCCGCCGGCCCAGCCGATCGCCATCAGTCCGAAGGAAGAACTCGGCCAGCACCAGCGCCTGGAAGCGGCCTTCGCGGCGCTGCAACCCCAGCGGCGCGGCGTGGTGGACACGTATGTGTTGTCGGTCGGCTTCTGGGACGAGCACGTGTTCGAACAGGAAGCGGAAGGCGCCGCCAGCGTGCTCGGCGCGCGCTTCAACGCCACGGGTCGCACGCTCGTGCTGACGAACGGCGAGGGGCCCGGCACGGCGCGCGAGCATCCGGGCGCCCGGCCGTACCAGCTGGCGTCCGCGCTCGGTCGTCTCGGCCAGATCATGGACAAGGACGAGGATGTGCTCGTGCTGTTCATGACCTCGCACGGCAACCCGGACGGCTCGATCGCCATCCAGGAACAGTTCCGCACGCGCTTTGCCTTGCGTCCGCTTTTCCTGCGCGAGGCGCTGGACGAGACCGGCATCAAGAACCGTCTCGTGATCGTGTCGTCGTGCTTTTCGGGCGCCTTCATTCCCGCGCTCGCCAATGACACCACCATCGTCCTCACTGCCGCCGCGTATGACCGTACGAGCTTCGGCTGCCAGCCCGAGCGCGACTGGACGTATTTCGGCGAGGCCTTCATCAACCAGGCCATGCGCCAGAACCGCCCGTTGATGGATGCGTTCGGCACAGCGAAACTCCTGATTGAAAGCTGGGAAGCGCGCGACAACGTGCGGCCTTCGCTGCCGAACATGTCGGTGGGATCGCAGACGCAGGTGATCCAGAGCGCGATGACGGGGCGGGTGCGGTAACGCGCACGCGTCGGCGCCCGCGAAAGCGTCTGCTTTCGCGGCGATCGACATGCAGAACTGCGCGCGCGCTCAACTGGAATCATCGCGATAGCGTTTCGGGCGATAGAACATGTCGAGCGCCCAGGCGGTCGTGTGGAGCATGTCGCGGCGTTCCGCGAAATAGTCGTCACGGCCTTCCGGCGGCGCGCGTTGGAGTTGCGGAAACCGCGTCACGACGGTCGACGCGCGGATGGCGCGTGCGAGGCGGCGCGCATGCGGCAATGGATTCGCGAGCACGCGGCGCAACGCTTCCATGCTGCGGGCGAGCGATTGCAACGGATCGTGCGCGGTCTTTGCGAGCTGCGGCGGCGCCGGACGGTCTGTCGGCGCAGACGTGCTGCGCAGCAGGCGCAGGGTCACCCGCCACGTCTTCGCTTCATGCGTGACGGGCTTTTTCGGCGCGTGCGTCGAAGCACTCGCGCAGCGCGCCTTCACCGGCGCGACATCGAGATGGATCGCAAACAGTGCGAGCGTGTAGCGCACGATGTCGTGTAGCCGCCGCAGCTGCGTGCGCGCCCAAGCGATCGCGTGCGGCTCGACGTGATTGCGGCGCGGCGCGTCTTCGGGATCGCCGAAGCCGTTGATCAGTTTGATCAGGCCGCGCCTTGCGACGCCCATCGCTTCATCGGCCTTGCGCCGATAGGCGGGCGGCAGCGTGATCTCGGGCAGCCATGTCAGAATCTGTGTCGTCATCACCGCCCTCCTTTCCCGCTGTATGGGCGAGGGGATGATGGGGGCGGTGTTTACCCGGTCGGATTGTTTTGGTGATTTTTCTGCAGCGGGGGCGTGTAGCGCTTGTGCGCCATGGAGATATTTTTACGCGATACAGAAAAAGTTAGGGACGAAGGAGTCGTTGGTCCCCCTAATTTCCGGCAAGGCGTCCGTCCCAACGTCGTTCTTCGCCCAAACATCTCGCGCGCGCCCCGCCCCCGGCCGCTACGCGGCCACCCTCCCCATCGAGGGGAGGGAGCGGAGCCAGGCTTCGAACCCTTGTGCATGACGCGCGAGAGATCCTCCCTCCCCTCGATGGGGAGGGCGGCCTGAGCGCAGCGAAGGCCGGGCGGGGCGCGCGCGAGATGTTTGGGCAAGAAGCTGTGATGGGTGCCGTAAAAAGCCGCGCCCTACAGTGTCGCCAGCCAGTTGATCACCATCGCCTGTAGGGTAAGGCGTTTGTCGGACCAGGAGTGGTCTGTGGCCGCGTGGCGGACCTGCAATTGCGTGGCGCCGCCGGCGCGCAGCGCAGTGATGAAGTTTTCGGAATCCGCCTTCACGAAGTCGTCGCTGTAGAGCACGAGCGCGCGGCGCGTTTTCAGGGCGGGCGCCAGCGACGGCAGCGTCCAGTCGGCGCGCGTCGCGATGAGTTCATCCACCATCGCTTCGCCGCTCGTGTTGAGCGTTTCGCGGCTCGCATTCATGAAACCGAGCGCCGTCGCGCGGTCGGTGCGCGCCAGGCCCGTCGCACGGCCGATATCGCCGGCGGAAATCATCACGCCGCCGAGCAGCGCGCCGTCGCCCGCGAGCGTATGCGCGGTCACCCAGCCGCCCATGGAATGGCCGCCGACGGCGATGCGCGCGGGATCGATCCTGTACTTCGCGGCGTTCGCTGGATCGCGCACGAAGGCGAGCGTCGCGCGCGCGTCTTCCAGCGTATGCGCGAAGCGGAACGCGCCGGGACTGCCCCATGAGCCGCGATAATTGATCGTCACCACATTCCATCCCGCGCGGCGCACCGCCTGCGCGAGGTCGAGATTTTTCTCATTGCCCGGCAAGCCGTGGAACAGCACGAAGGTCGGATGCGGCCCCTTGCCGGACGCCGTGTAGATCACACCGTTGATCTCGACTCTGTCATTTGGGCCGCCGCTCGGAATGTGCAGTGGCTCCATGCCCGCAGGATGTTGCGCATCGGGCGCCGGATCGGCGATCACCGCGCGCGGCAGGCGCTCGGCCCACGCCGCGGGCGAGACGAAGCAGAACGCCGCGAACACGGCGAGCACGATCATGCGCATGCGATCAGTCCTTCAGATGGCGTGTAGCGATGCGTGTCAGCGCGATTGCACGTAGTTCGACACCAGACCCAGCGGCGCCGCCGTCGTGCGTTTCGCCACGCGAATCACGATGCGCGACTGCACGTCGGACACCAGGCCCAGCGACAGGATGCGGTCGCGCAGAAAGTCGTCATAGGCGTGCATGTCGGTGGTCACGATGCGCAGCATGTAGTCGACCGCGCCGGTCACCGTCGCGCAGTCCACCACTTCCGGCCATTTCAGCACCGCGGCCTCGAACTTCTCGAGGTTTTCGCGCGTCGGCAGCTGGAGCTTGGCGGAGGCGATGACCTCGAAGTTGAGGCCGAGCTTTTCACGGTCCAGCAGCGTCACCTGGCCGGTGATGATGCCCGCCTTCTTCAGCCGCTCGATCCGCCGCCAGCAGGGCGAGGAGGAGAGGCCGACGCGGTCGGCGATGTCGGCGATGGACAGGCTCGCATCCTGCTGCAGCAGGTCGAGGATGCGGGTGTCGATGGCGTCGAGGTCCTCGGACAAGGTTTCCTCCCTGTGGAAGTCCGGCGGGCATTTTGGGGGTCACTTTTGCGCCCTTTGGGCATTTCGGCAAACAAAATCGCGCCGGACGCGCAACAGCCGTGCGCCGGGGCCCTGCATTTCGCGCGCCGCTTGCGCGTCCGCCCGCACGCCGTTATCAGTCCCGCCTTCGCGCGTGGGCGACGCCCGCCGTCGCGGACGGTGGCGTAGCTCAGTTGGTTAGAGCGTGGGATTCATAACCCCAAGGTCGGTGGTTCAATTCCACCCGCCACCACCAACCAGTCCGGCCTTTCGGGCAAACCGGGGCCTTCCCGAAAATACCTTTGAAAGTCCGGGGCTTTGCGAGGGTGCGGACGTTGCAGAGACGTCTCTGCGCGGCAGCTGGGGCTGAAATCCGCGCCGTATCTCCCGGGCCTTGTTTTGAACCGTGGACTCGAAAGCCTGAGATGGGTTCGCTCGGGATCGCGCTCAGCGCGCAGTCAGGCGAAGGTCGCGAAGAGGGCGCGTTGGCCCGCCCAGTCCACGGGAAGGGCGTGGGCGATGAGCGAAGACAACGACAGGCGGCGCGGCTGACGCCCGTCGAGGATCGCCTCGACGAGATCAGGCGCCAGGTACGCCAGCGGCAGGATCTGCCCGGCGTAGATCGGCGAGACGCCTTCGCGCTCGGCGAATATCTGGAGCGATGGCGCGCCATGCTCGCCGAGACGTCGCGTCCAGACGCCCGCCATCACAACCGCGCGCACCAGAGCGCGATCCACCCGAATTTCTGTGGGCCGCTCTCCGTCAATGACGCTGCGATCATTCAATGGCGCCGAAAGATCGACATCCGCGACGATACGGATGCCCGTTTCGTCCACCGACATCGTCGATGACGTCGGCGCATCGAGATTGATGGCGCCGGCCCTGGCAAAGACTTCGATCCGACCAAGCGCCAGAACCACACGGTCGATCGCGGACATGACGCGATCGCGCACGGGGGCTTCAGGATGCCATGCGTGCGCGAGCGATGGCGCGAGCAAGTCGACGATCGCGGCTTCCAGCCGCGGCGCGGAGACACGTGGTTGGCTGCCCACGCGCTTGCGCTGCGCGACAGCCGTTGAGACGTAGTAGTGGTATCGCTTCGATCCCTTGTTGCCGTGTGCGCGCGTCATCGGCGTTCCGAGGTCGTCGAACAGCTTGCCGAGCAGCGGCGCCCCGACACCGCGGACTGGCTTGCCCGGCAAGACCGGCGCGCCGGCCTTCAGCTTCGATTGCACGCGCTCAAACACGTCGAGATCTATGATCGGCGCATGCTGCCCCGCATAGACGCGATCCTTGTGCACCACTTCGCCGAGATAGAGCCGGCTCTTGAGGATGTGAAACAGCGCCCCGTGCGTGAACGCCACGCCGCCATGGACGCGCTCCGTGCTGCTCACCCATCGCTTGGAGCGCACGCCATCGGCTGCGAGGGCATCGCGCACGTCCATCACACTGCGCAGTGCAAGGAAGCGCTGAAAGATGTCGCGGACGATCCCGGCTTCACTCTCGTTGATGTGGAGCGCGCGTTCCCGGATGTCGTAGCCGAGCGGGGGATTGCCGCCCATCCACATGCCCTTGGCCTTGGACGCGGCGATCTTGTCCCGAATGCGCTCGCCGGTCACCTCGCGCTCGAACTGTGCAAAGGAGAGCAGCATGTTCAGCGTGAGCCGGCCCATGCTTGTGGTGGTGTTGAAGGCCTGCGTGACGGAAACGAACGATGCGCCGGCGGCATCGAAAATGTCGACGATCTTCGCGAAGTCGGAAAGCGAGCGCGTGAGCCGATCGACCTTGTAGACGACGACCACGTCCACGCGCCCCGCCTCAATGTCCTTCATCAAGGCTCTCAGTCCGGGGCGTTCCATGGAGCCGCCGGAGAAACCTCCGTCATCGTAAGTCGTCTTGACTCGCTCCCAGCCTTCGCCCGCTTGGGAGAGAATATAGGCGGCGCATGCCTCTCTCTGCGCATCGAGCGAGTTGAAGTCTTGTTCAAGACCCTCGCTCGTCGATTTTCGCGTGTAGATCGCACAGCGCAGTCGTTGTCGTGTCATCCCGCCACTCCGAAGAACCGCGGGCCGCTCTGATGCGTGCCGGAGATGACCTTCGCCACCTGGGTGAGGGAGGTGTAGGTCGCGTCGCCGTATTGGAAGCCATCGGTTGTCACGAGCACGACGTGACGTACCCCATTCCAGTCCCGCACCAACGCGCTGCCCACCCGCGCACTGATGCGGGGCGCCGGATCGTAAGAAGGATCGGCGGAAAACTTCGCCGCAAGCGCAGATAGTCGCCGTTTGAGACTTGGCCTCAGATCGCCCTGTTGCGCGGCCTGGAGGCGATAGTGAAGCGCGCGCAACAGCAGGTCGCGCGACCGGAAGGCGGGTGGTTGGTCGCCAAAACGCTTGAGCCAGTCTGCGCGCAGCAGGGCGAGGTTCAAAATCTTGAGGCGATCAAGATCATCCGACGGCGCCGCGTTCTTCATGGGCGTATCCCCTCGCGTCGCCGAAGCAGCTGTGCGGTAAGCGCCAGCTGCGTGATCTCCTGTGCGAGGGCGGCCACCTGGCCAGCGTCACGCGCTTTTGCATGACGCTGACCGGCGACGACGGCGTCGTGCATCTCTTCCGCGCGCTCGACCAGCACCTCCCAGATGAGGTCGACGGCATTGATCGTCGCCATCACCGGGTCTCGATACGATAGCGACGCTCGCCATCGTTCTTCATCGATGTGATGGCGTGACCGCGCTTCTTGAGCGCGCCCGCAAGCGCACCGCGAACGGAATGGGATTGCCAACCGGTGGCTTCCATCAAGTCTGGGACCGTCGCACCGCGCTTGGTGGAGAGGAGAGCGATCAGGGTGTCGAGCTTTGTCGGCATCTTGCCTGTGTCGACGGCGGCAGCCTTCGCGGCTGGACGGCGCAACGGTGTTTGGCGGTGCGCGACGGTCTTGGCGCGCTTACGCGGGGCGGGGGCTTTCTTGGCCATTGTGAGGTCCTCTGGTGGGATCAGCGCGCCATTCGCGCGGCCCCACGACCTCAAGCCCGGTTTCCGGGCGTCTTTGCGCGTCACACGTTTCTGCGGCAGCGCATGAGCACTAGCGCTCCGTTCCGCGCACTAGTCCAGTCGGTGTTTGCAGGATCGGCGTGCTTCGAGACTAGGTCCGTTTTGGGGCATTTCCGGACGATCGCTGCTCAGACCTAAGCATCGATAACGGACGTCGTAGAGCGCGCCCTTGGTAAGGGTGAGGTCGCGAGCTCTCCCGACCCTTTAGGGCATTTCAGATTCTAGCGACGGCACAAGCGCTATCCGAAGCAGACGTGCGCCGAGCGCCACAGTGTGAAGGAAGCGGTCAAGACGCTGATGACTGCAGTCCGGGCCTGCGGTTCCGTCTCGATATTGCAACTCCGATTGTAGGGAGTCGCCGCCTTGGATTCTTCAGAGAGAATTTTCGATCGCATTCAGCAAATCTCTCGCGGCATTGCCCCAGGTCATCACCGGCTTCAACGCTGCACGAAGGGTTTGCGCCCGCGCGAAGGACGCCTGTCGATCGGAAAGACTCGATGACATGCGCGCGACCCAGTCGTCAGAAATGTCGTCTGATGATTGATACAGCACATTGGCCAAACACTTCTCGGCCATGTCATTGGCGATGATCGATTTGGACACGGCATCGAGCAAGTACTCAGCAAGTCCGCTTTCAATTGAAAGCAAAACAGGGACGCCGGCGGCGATGCCATCTAAGCCGACTAGTCCGAACCCCTCTTTCGTTGATGGCATGATCACCAATGCGGAAGTGCGGATATCGCGGTCAACCTCTGCCGGATCATTGGAATAGGCACGCGGCTTTACGTAATCCTTGAATTCGCCGTTTGGGTCAATTTGCGCAAATTGCGCGTCGGCTTGAGCTGAGTCGAAACCGCGGAGAACTAGGCTTGGACGTTCGCCGTGGGGCCACGTCTGACCGGCGACCACACGTTTGATCGCTCGACAAGCCAGCGGGGCACCCTTCAACTCCGCGTCCTCCATCCGCCCGACCAGAAGACATTGATTTGCGCGATTTGTCGTGGCGTTTGGCTGAAAGTTCAGCAAAACGGTGTTCAGGCCCGGGATCAGCTGGTGAACAGGGGGCGTTCCCGAAAGATCGCTTGTGAAGATCCTGGAAATGCGCGGTCCGATCGCGACTGCGAGTTTTGCTTTCGCGCAAAGCTTTAATTGGCTGGTTCGTTTTGAGTCGCGCTCAGCACGCGTAAACTCCACATCGAAAGCAACCACGACGGCACGCCGGCTCTCTTGGACGGTGAATTTCATATGCTTGCGCGCCAAAACACCGTGACGTTTCACCCCGACCTTGGACTGGTGTGGGCCCCTGAGCGCCGCCGCGGGCCATGGTGATGAACTCGCTTCTTGATGACTTTTACCGCAGAGGTGCGTCTCAATTCGCTCGAGAGAGAGAAAGGGAGACATACAAATTGTGGTCAGCGAAGACTATTCAAGACCAGCCGAGTAAGCCGCCAAAGGGGTCCTTGGACTAAAGACCGTGCGCCTCGGGAGCGATTTGCAGCACGTTGCAGAGCTTCAGAAGCGTATCGCGCTCGGCTGCGTCGAGATAGCCATCAGCGTCCGCGATGCCGCAGCATATGTCGATGAGAAGTCGACTTTCGTGCAAGCGCCCCATCAGTCGAGACACGAGGTCGAACGAGTTCTTCTCGCCAGTTTCGTGGTCATCTGCGAACTGAAGCGTTACTTCCTCGAACAGCCTGAGAACTTCTGTGGAACCAAGTGCTTTGGCGGGCTCGAAGCGCATTATGAGTGCACGCATGCGCAGTGTTTCCTCCGGCGCTACCCAACCGTCCGCGTAAGCGACGAGGGCACAACCGGCGACCACCGCTTCTGTCAGCGAAATATCCGCGTCCTGCAGTTCGTGGCTGAGTTCGGCGGCGCTAAGTCGTGATTTGGTTCGCTTGAATCGTCCTCGGGACATTTTTGCTCCAATCAAATTGGCAAACTGCTGGTCAGTTGGACATCAGAACGGGTAGCAAGGGCTCGTTGAGTACGGAAACCGTGACACCGCCCAACAAGTATTCCTGCGCCCGCAAGGTCGCGTAGGCTCCCATCACCAGGAGGCCGGCTCCGCGCTCAATGGCGCTTTCCATGATGAAGCGCCCTCGTGCGCGGTCTTCGCTGTCGAGCAGTTCCCAAGTTGCTTTGATGTCGTGACTTGCCAAATATTCTGCCGCATCCTGCGCGGCGTCGGGGCGCGGCAGCTTTTTGGCGCCGAGCACGGAAAAAACCACGACGCGTTCGGCCGCCTTAAGCAACGGGAGCGCGCCTGAAAGCACACGACTTGCCGGCTCGCTATGATCCCAAGCTACGGCGATCGTTCTCAGATGCAGATTGAAGGGTCGGCTCAGAGGCAAAGCGAGCAGCGGTCGGCCGCTGTCGAAGAGAATCTGTTCCGCGAGTTGACGGGTCGAGGCGTCGAAGTCAGGCAGGCCAAGAACGGAAAAGTCGTGTGTGCGCGCTGCCATGGCGACCGCGCGTTTCCCGTCACCGAGGCTGTTATGAATTTCGAGCAGACGCAAAGGGATTCCGACGCTCTTGGCGGCGTTTGTCGCGGTGGCCCGAAGGGCATCGGCTTCGGCGGCCATATCGGCATTGAACTCAGTGATCGGCACCTGCGCATACTCTGTCGCCAAAAAATGCGCTGGCAGCGTTAGTCCAGTCAGCGAAATCGACGCGGTCAGTTCTGCGCCAAGGCTGCGCGCCAAAAGCATCGTGCTCTCAATCGCGGCCGACGCTCTAGGCTTCTGCCCGGCAGGAAGAATGAGCTGTATGCGGCCGGTCATCACCTTGCTCCTTCGGTAGGCGCGTTACGCGCTCAGTCCGAAGGGAGCAGCGCGAACTTGCCGCGGCTCGACATCGCAATCGCCATCGATCGCCAGAGGGGCCCGTTCCGCTCAAACGTAGCTGGGCACCGCGTTCATCGAGCTCAAGATTGCCTGTGATTGAGACCGGCAATCACAGCAATCTTTGGCGCAGCCGAGAGAAGGTCTTATCAGCCTCGTCGCATTGCCAACGGCAATCTTTGGCGAGATCGAGCCCGACGGGGCAGGGTGGTCTGGCTGTCCGGATTGGAGCGACCCCGCCGTCCGTCACAATGTGGCGGCCTCGGCGTTGATGGCCCATGGTTGTCACTCATGGACAGGCGTCATGGATCGTGGCGGCCCTGACTTCAGGGCGCCGCGCGCAGTGCGAGTTCCTCACCCACTGCGCGCGCCACGGCGGGACGCTCCATGAGCCGGTTGCGATAGGCGTCGAGCACGGGCCAGTTTGCGAGATCGACACCCGCTGGGCCGGCCCAGTTCAGCGTTGTGAACAGGTAGGCGTCCGCGACAGTAAAGCCGTCGAGCACAAACGCTTGGTATTTAAGGTGTTCGGATAGAAAACGATACCGCACGGGTAGCAGCTGGTCACGGGCGAACGCTTTCACCTCCGGCGGGCTCTCCGGATTGAACATCATGTAGAACACCGCCTTGTGCACCTCGGTGCTCAGATAGTTGAGCCATTGCTGAAGCGTGTAGCGCGCCATTGAGCCGGCCGGTGGCGCAAGGCCGCTTGCCGGTGCGCTGTCGGCGATGAACTGCAGAACTGCTGGCCCCTCGGTCAGGATGAACCCATCCGGCGTTTTTAGTGCCGGCACCTGCCCCTTCGGGTTGATGTCGGCGTAGCTTTCACCGGTGGTTAGGCGCTTTGTCGAGAGCACGACCTGATGAAACCGGGCGTCGATCCCTGCCTCGTAGAGCGCGATACGGCTTGCCATCGAGCAAGACAGCGGTGCGAAGAACAGATCCATGAGGTATCTCCGGTGTTGTTTTGTGTGCGATATCGCATAGATATCGCAGGATCAAGGAATAATATGCGATGTCGCAAATAACTAAAAAGGTTCGCGGCCGGCCACGGGCGTTCGAAGAGGGCGCCGTACTGGCGTCGGCGCGGGATGCCTTTTGGAGCCGCGGCCTGGCCGGTGTCTCTCTGGACCAAATCGCTGCAAAGACGGGTGTGGCGCGTCCAAGCCTTGCCGCCGTATTTGGCGACAAACGCGCGCTCTACCTGAACACGATCGACGATTTCATGAGAGAGTTGGAGAAGGCCGCTGAGACGCTGATGAGTGGTCGCGGCGAGCTGCGCGCGGAACTGACGGCGTTCTTTCGCGGCGCGGTCGATCTCTACCTGTCAGGCAGCGAACCAAGAGGTTGCATGGCAATTTGCACCTTGCCTGTGGAGGCAGTTCACGATGACCAGATTCGCACGCATCTGGCGAACATTCTCGCTGCTACGGACACCGTTTTCACAAATCGTTTCCGCCTCGCTCGCGCCCAAGGTCAGTTTCCAAAGGGCCAGAGCATGACTGCGCATGGTGCCTTAGCGGCCGCACTGCTCCATAGCGTAGCGATCCGTGCCCGCGCGGGCGCGCCGAAGGCATCGCTGCACGCGATGATCAAGTCGGCGCTCGATGTGATTTGCGGTCAACGGGCCGTTCGCTAGTGTCGCCTGTTGGCGATCTCCCGTCTGATGGTTCAGGCGGGCGGGAAGGGCAGGTACTGAGCGAGAAGGCCGTCCGTAACAATGAGGCGGCCCGGGCGGAGCTGGCCCATCGCTGCCGTTCAAGGCAGTCGCAAGGCTATTTCAGATTTAATCTCGGTCCAATCAGAGCGAGGACCGGCAAGTTTTTGCTCTGCAAGTCCTCAATATTAAAATCGAAGCGAGCAGGCTCGACGCCGCGCTCCTCGACGCCAACCTTGCAGGGCAAAGTTCGGGTGCGTTGGCTGCCGCACTGACACAGTTGAACGTCCCGTTTGCGTTCGTCTCGGGCTACGGTCGCGAAGGTTTGCCAGAAGCGTTTCGGCAAGCGCCGTTAATCGAAAAGCCAGCCGGGCGTAGCCGATTGGTCGAAGTGCTCACGCAACTTGTTGAACGCTCTGCGGCGGCAGTTCCACTACGGCGTATTTCGTCGGACTAGCGCCTCGGCAACCCGTTGGGCACAAAAGCTCGGTGAATGTCTAGCTTTGGCGAAAACTCGCCGCTAATATTGCGCCGGGCGAACGGCCGACTTTGTTATGCCTGGACGTTTAGCTGCTCTTGCGAAGTATAGACCTCGACGATCTAGTACCCGGTGAAGTCGGGAGGATGGTCGATGGTGATCAGTGTGGAGCAGGCTGCGAGGCTTGCAGAGGATTACACGGGGGCCTGGAACACTGGCTCACCCGAAGCGGTCGCGGCGTTCTTTGCTTCCGATGGTTGCATTGTCATAAACAGCGGAACTCCATGGACCGGTCGAGCCGGAGTAGCGGAAATGGCCGCTGGCTTCTTTGCCGACGTGCCGGACCTGTCCCTCGTTTGCGACGGGGTACGATGTGCTGGTGATCACGTTCTCTATCTTTGGACGTTCACGGGTACGCACGCAGAAACGAAGAGGCCTTTGAAGGTCGTGGGCTGGGAAGAATGGGACGTCGACGGCAATCTTAAGGTGACAGGGTCACGCGGCTGGTACGACGCCGACGACTACGCCCGGCAGGTGGCTAGCAACTGAATTTTCTCCAGTGTCGCATTTCGGCGATCTCCAGCCGGATCAGCGGGGCGGTCGTGAGTGACCGCAATTGAGCGACCTCGCCGTCCGTCACAATATGGTGGCCTCGGCGATGATTGGCCCATTCGCGACATTCGGCAACATGATCCGTCTGGGTCAGTGACATCCATCTCGCGCCGAGAGTCCGCCGTCGGCGACACCCCGCTTCTCGGGGAAAGGCCGTTTCCGCGATCGTCCCGGATTTCCATTTCCTCCCATCTCGCTTAACTGTGGCCGCCTGGAGGGATCATGGACACTATGACCATTCTTGCGATCGTGATCGCGATCGCGGTCGTGATCGTCGTCAGCACCATCGTCGTCTTCAACGCGCTGATCGCGAAGCGGCAGATGGCGCACAATGGTTGGTCCGACATCGACGTGCAGTTGAAGCGCCGCGCCGACCTCATCCCGCAGCTCGTTTCCACCGTGCAGGGTTATGCCGCCCACGAACGCCAACTCTTCGCCGACATTGCCGAGAAGCGAAGCGCAGCGCTCGCCGCTGGCGACGACCCCACCAAACGCGGCGTTGCCGAAAGCGAACTCTCACGGCCGATCGGGCGGCTTGTGGCGTTGGCCGAAGGCTATCCTGACCTCAAGGCCAGCGGGAATTTCCTCGACCTGCAAAAGCAACTCGCCGACACTGAGGACAAAGTTGAAATGGCGCGACGCTTCTATAATGGCGCTGTGCGCGAGCTGAACACTTTGGTCGAGACGTTCCCAGCCAATGTCGTCGCCGGCCTCTTCGGCGTCGGCAAGCGGAGCTACTTCGAGATAGCCAACGATGCCGACCGCGCTGTCCCCGGGGTCACGACGGGCATCGGGCAATGAGCTTGCGCGCATTCTTCCTGGCGCTGATAGCGTTCGTCTTGGCCGGTCCTGCCTTCGCCGCCGAACAGATCAATCGCTTCGATGTGCTCGTCGAGCTCGAAACCAGCGGCGATGTCACCATCACCGAAACACTCAACGTCACCGCCGAAGGAAACCAGATCCAGCGGGGCATTTTCCGCGACTTGCCGCGTTTCTTCGAAGGCCAAGGCGAGCGCTACGAATTTGGTTATCGCATCCTCAGCGTCACTCGCGATGGAGGCGAAGAGAAATACGAGACCGAGACGGAAGGCAATGCCTATCGCATCCGCATCGGCGATCCGGACGTCTATATCGAGAACGGCGAGCATGTCTACGAGCTGCGCTACCGCGTCTCCAACCAAGTCCGTTACTTCGAGTCCTATGACGAGGTTTATTGGAACGCGACCGGCAGTTATTGGGCGTTTCCTATCGCCCAAGCACGCGCCGTCATTCAACTCCCGCCTGGCGCCGTCGTCACCCAGAGCGCCGCCTATACCGGCAAGGCTGGCGAAGCCGGCAGCGCATTCAGATATGAGGCGCAAGGGGATCGCCACATCTTCGAAACCACACGGCCACTGCAACCGGGCGAGGGGCTCACCGTCGCGGTTGGGTTCGAGAAGGGCTTGATCGATCCACCGTCCGCTGCCGATCAAGGCGCGCTCTGGTGGCAACGCAACGGCGCGTTGGCGATCCTCGCCACTTCGCTGGGCGGTTTGTTCCTCTTCCTCTATCGCAGCTGGGACCGCGTCGGGCGCGATCCGGCGAAGAGCCCCGTCTTTCCGCGCTACGAGGCCCCGCGCGGGCTTTCACCTGCCGCGGTGCACCGCATCTATCACCGCGCGCTCAGCGACAATCGTGCGCTCATCGCGACGCTCATGAATCTCGCCATCAAGGGCCGTCTCACTATCGACGCATCAGAGAAGAAGGAAACGCATCTCGCACGCGTGCCGGCCGCGCCGGATTCCCACGACATCCCGGAGGAAGACTTGGCTCTCGAACGCGCCATCTTCGGCGGCGACGATACGAGAACGCTTGGTGGCCAGTATGATTCTAGCTTCACCGCCGCCTATGCGGCATTCAAGGAAAAGCTTGGTCGAAAATACGGTAGTACGTATTTTCGCTGGAACGTCGGCTACACGATGGTTGCGCTCGTGGTGTCGGTGATCGCGTTCGCGATTGCCGCCACGCAAGTCGTCAATTGGACGCTCTGGCACACGCTCGCCATCGTCGCACTCGCAGCACTCAACATGGTCTTCCTGTACTTGATGCCGGCGCCGACCGTGAAGGGGCAAGAGGTGCGCACCGAGATCGAAGGCTTCCGCCTTTACATGCAAACGGCCGAGAAGCTGCAACTCAACGCCGCCACGCCCGGCAGCCAACAGCCGCCGATGATGACCAAGGAACGCTACGAGCGCTTTTTGCCATACGCCGTTGCGCTTGGCGTCGAAGCTCCGTGGACGAAGTATTTTGAGCACGTGCTGCCGCAAGAGGCGGGGCGCTATAACCCGGGCTGGAGTAGCGGCCAGTTCACCGGTTCGCGTGCATTGGGGGCCGTCTCTGGTGCCCTTATCGCCAATATGAATTCCGGCGTTGTCAGCGCCATGCCGCAAAGCTCTGGATCGTCTGGCTCCGGTGGCGGGGGCTCGTCCGGCGGCGGCGGAGGCGGCGGCGGAGGCGGTGGTTGGTGATCGCGTCGTAGTCTGAATATGGCGTTGACCGGTTCCGGCGATCTCCCGCCTGATGGTGCGGGCAGGCGGGAAGGGCAGGTGTTGAGCGGCTCCGCCGTCCGTCGGATTATGTCGGCCTTGGCGTTGATGGCCCGGCGGGAGGCAAAACCGTGACATATGAATGGTCGACCGACGGCGCGGCGGTGAACTTCGATCTGCACGCCGATGCGCCTGGGATCGATTATCACCGCTATGAACGCGGCTCGACGGCGCAGGCGAGCGGAGAACTGAAGGCGGCATTCACGGGAATGCATGGCTGGTTCTGGCGCAATCGCTCAGGGAAGCCCGCCACCATCACGCTGCGTGTTCGCGGTGACTATGTCGCTGTGCGCCGTGTGATGTGAACGCCCGAAGGCTCATGCATGATCCTTGGGCCAGCGCGGATGCAGGTCGTCAATGACGTACTCGTGACCGTGCGGCCCGCCCGTGTTGACGATGTGCGGATGATCAACGGGCAGATCATTGTGGTGATGCACGATCCGTTCGGCTTCGTGAGCGGGCCATAGAAGCGTCGCCACGAAAGCGCCGGCGGCGCAAATGCCTGCAAGGGCGATGAACGCTTCGTCGATCCCTGCGTTTGCGCTGACGAAGCCGGCTACCGGGTAGGCTATGAGCCAGCAGCCGTGCGACAGTGCGAACTGCGCCGCGAACAGGGCGGGGCGGTCTTCCGGTTGTGACGATCGTCGGAGCACACGCCCGACAGGTGTGAGCGTCATGGAGTAGCCGACGCCCATCAATGCCCACAGCGCCAGCAACGCGCCGTAGGTCGTCGCCAGTCCCGACCCGAGGACCAGCGCCAACGTCATGAACGACGCGCCGATGATCAGAACTGTTCTGTCTGGAAGGCGGCTCAGCAGCGGCGGCAGGGCGATCGCGGCGGTGATCGAGCCAAGGCCGAAGGCGGCCAGCGCCCACGCCGTCGCCTGCTGAGACAGACCCATTGTCGATTGAACGATGACGACGGTGTTGACGAACACCATGGCGCCGCCCGCCGCCGATGAGAGTGACAACGCGACAACGCCGCGCAGGCGGGGTGTGTGCAGGAACAGACGCATGCCGCCCGTCAGTCTCTGGATGAATGGCTTCTGGCTGAGCCCCTGGGTTCGTGGCAACGGGCGGAGACGACGAGCAACGCGGAAATGCCGAAGCCGATTGCGGTGCCGGCGAAGAGGTCGTTGAACGCGATGAACGCTAACAGCGCCGCCGCCAGAATGGGGCTGACAACGCTTTCCAGATCGGCGGCCAGACGCGAGAGCGACAGCGCCTTTGTGTACTCGGCCTCGCCGGGAAGTAGGTCGGGGATCATCGCCTGGAACGCCGGCGTGAAGGCCGCCGATGCGATGTAGAGGACGGTCATCAGCGCGTACACTTGCCAGGGCTCGGAGACGAACGGCAGGCAGAGAGCGATTCCGGCGCGTACCAGATCAAGGCCTACGAGCAGGGTCTTCCGGGGAAGTCGCGCGGCAAGCGCGCTCGCGACGGGCGCCACGGCCACATAGCACGTCATCTTGATCGCAAGGACCGCGCCGAGAATTTCGCCGGCACTGGCCCCCGCGATATCGTGAGCCAGCAGACTGAGGGCGACCGTGGCGAGGCCGGTGCCCAGAAGTGCAGCAACCTGAGCGCTGAAAAGGTTGCGATATGCGGTGTTGCGGAGGGGGGAGTGCATTGGTTCAGCATAATCCGTCAAGGAAGAGCACGCACCGTGAGACTTCCAGCGGATTGACGGAGTGATTGGCGTTAGGATTCAGGCGGTCCGGTGAAAGTGGTCGCCATGCCGATCGTCGCCAGGGCAGACAGGTACATCGCGGCGTCTACCGCCAAGGTCGTCGTCAGCAGTTTCCGGCCCCGGTATGGGTCTCGCGATATGATGCGAGTAACCACCACCTTGTTGGCGGCGCCGATGGCAAGTGCGGTAGTCGCGATCCCAAGCTTTGCAACCAGAAGTCTGCCGTAGTCCGTGTGCAGCATGGCTTGAAGTCCGCCGGCCAGCACCCAGGCGACGTAAAGTCCGAGCAAGAAGAGCAGGGGAACAACCCACAGTGCGATGGCGCTGAAGGCATACAGACGCGCGCTCAACGCAGCTTCGGAGAGGTTGGAAGTCGGCCAAAGTGAAACTGGCGCCGCGATCCAGAATGACGCAATCAGTACGTGCGCAGCGACAAGGATCGGGATGATCCCGGGATTTTCCAGCGCCTGCGTGTGTCCCGTCAGCGCGAACGAGCCTGATATGCAGACGGCGCCCAACAAAGCGAACGCTGACGTTCGCGATATCCACGCAGCAACCAAGGCGGCGGCGCCAGCGAAGGCGGCGAGGGCGGATGCAGATTGTGCGCGCCACGTCCATCCCATGGTCGTCGTGTCGAAGGTCGCACCCAACGAGCCACCAAGCTGAGCGTTCAGGATCAACAGTTTTGCGGCGAAGAACCCGGCGCTGATCAGGGCCGCTATCGCGGCGGTCCGTAACACGCTCTGACGATTCTCTGGTTCAATGATGCTTATGGCGGCATGCAGGCCGATGCCGGCAGCGAACAGCGCCGATGAGTAGAAACCCATCTTGATGGCGAAGACCCATGGCAACAGTGCGTCGGCTTCCATGATGGGCAGCTCAAAACCTTTGGGTGGCTATCAACCCATACGCGGCGTGTCCGCCAAACCCTTGCACCGCGATCTGCATTCTACGTGAGCCGGACTGTCCCAAGGCGCAACGCGTTCACAATGACAGAGACCGACGACAAGGCCATGGCCCCAGCAGCGATCATCGGCGAGAGAAGGTCGCCTGTGATCGGGTACAGGACGCCCGCCGCGATCGGAATGCCGGCGACATTGTAGGCGAAGGCGAAGAAGAGGTTCTGGCGGATGTTTCGCATTGTGGCGCGCGATATCGCACGCGCGCGGACGATACCGCCCAGATCACCCTTCAGCAGGGTGACGCCAGCGCTTTCGATCGCCACATCAGTCCCTGTGCCCATGGCGATGCCGACGTCGGCGGCAGCAAGAGCCGGCGCGTCGTTGACGCCATCGCCCGCCATCGCCACCACACGGCCCTCGCTCTTCAGACGCTCGACGATGCGCGACTTGTCCTCGGGCAGAACCTCGGCTTCCACCGACTCTATGCCAAGCGAACGCGCGACCGCCTCGGCAGTGGTGCGGTTGTCGCCGGTCAACATGACCAGCTTCAAGCCCTGGTCGCGCAACGCTTGAAGAGCTGCCGGGGTTGAGGCCTTTACCGGATCGGCAATGCCGAAGAGACCGATAGTGCTGTTGCCCTTGGCGGCGAAGATCGCGGTTGTGCCGTCACGTCGAAGCGCTTCGGCCTGAGCGTGCAACGCTGAAACGTCGATGCCGAGTTCGGACATGTATCGCTCAGCGCCGAGGGCGATGCGAGCGCCTTCGACGCTGCCGATGACGCCCTTTCCGGTCGGCGAGTCGAAGTCCGCAGGTTCGGCGAGCGTGATGCCTTGTTGCTTGGCGGCATCGACGATGGCGGCGGCGAGGGGGTGTTCGCTACGACTTTCGAGGCTGGCTGCGTATCGGAGCAGATCACGTTCTTCAACGCCTGGGGCAGGGTGTATGGCAACGACTGCCGGCTTGCCTTCGGTCAGAGTGCCTGTCTTGTCGAGAACCAGCGTATCGACCTTCTCGAACCGCTCCAGGGCTTCTGCATTCTTGATCAGGACGCCGGCGCCGGCGCCGCGTCCGACGCCCGCCATGATGGACATAGGTGTTGCAAGACCGAGCGCGCACGGACACGCGATGATCAGAACCGACACCGCCGCGATCAACCCATAGGAGAGCGCAGGCGACGGGCCGATCGCCCACCAGACGAGAAAGGCAATGACAGCAATCACGATGACCGCCGGCACAAACCAGCTTGCGACACGATCTGCGAGCCGCTGGATCGGCGCACGGCTGCGCTGCGCGTCCGCCACCATCTGCACGATCCGCGACAGCATGGTGTCGTGGCCAACGCGCTCGGCCTCGATTATGAGCGCGCCCGTCTGGTTCAGCGTGCCTCCGATGACATGATCGCCAACGCTGCGCGTGACGGGCATCGATTCTCCGGTCACCATGGATTCGTCGATTGTTGACCGCCCGTCGGCAACGATAGAATCGACGGGCACCTTTTCGCCCGGTCTCACCCGGAGGCGATCTCCAACCGCGATCTGGTCTAGCGGCACTTCTTCCTCGGTGTCGCCATGCAGCCGTCGCGCTGTCTTCGGCGCCAGATCGAGCAGAGCCTTGATCGCACCGCCGGTGCGTTCGCGGGCGCGCAATTCGAGAACCTGGCCCAGAAGGACCAGCACGGTGATGACTGCGGGAGCCTCGAAGTAGATGGCGACTTGACCGTGCTCACCACGGAAGGCTGGCGGGAATATCGACGGCGCGAGCGTTGCGATGACGCTGTATGTCCACGCGACGCCTGTGCCGAGCGCGATGAGCGTGAACATGTTCAGGTTGCGCGATAGGAGCGATGCCCAGCCGCGCTCGAAAAATGGCCAGCCGGCCCAGAGCACAACGGGCGTCGCCAGCAACAACTGCGCCCACGCGTTCACAACAGGCGCCACGATGCGATCGATGCCGAAGACGTGCCGCCCCATCTCCAGGACGAGAACAGGCAGTGTGAGCGCGGCGGCGATCCCGAAGCGCCGTGTCATGTCGGCGAGTTCCGGGTTCGGACCAGCATCCGCCGTCGGGACCATCGGTTCCAGCGCCATCCCACAGATCGGGCAGGCGCCTGGACCGTCCTGCACGACCTCCGGGTGCATCGGGCAGGTCCACTTCGCGCCCGCAGGGGCGCTGGAGACGTTCACACCCACTCCGACCGCGTGACCGTGATGGGCGCAGCCTGCGTGATCATGCGCCTGTTCAGCTTCAGGTTTCGCCACGAGGTAGCGTGCAGGATCGGTGTCGAACTTCGACTTGCAGCCCGAGCTGCAAAATAGATGTTCCTGCCCGTCACGGACCGTTCGATGCGGCGTGTCGGGCTTGGGAGTCATTCCACACACCGGGTCGCGTGCGCCTGCTGGCGTCGCTGCGCGCGCGTGAGGGGCATTGGGCGCCGGGTGATCCGTCATGATTGTTTTCCTTCGTCGAAGGCTTGCGTATCTGGCCCCCTCCAGATACCCTACAGGGGTATGCAGTCAAGTACCTCCCGGGGGTATCCATGGATAAAGTTGTTTCCGCCAAGACGCTGACGGCGCTGAAGCGGGTCGAAGGTCAGGTTCGCGGCGTCGCGAAGATGGTTGTTGAAGATCGGTACTGCATAGATGTGGTCACCCAGATTGAGGCGATCAGGGCGGCATTGGCGCGCGTTGAGAGCGATCTGCTGCGGCAACATCTGGGTCATTGCGTGCACCGTGCGATGGCGTCGCCCGATACGGCTGAGCGCGATCGTGTGATCGAGGAACTCGTTGGGGTGTTTCGCAGGTAGCGGTGCAGACCCGGATGGGGTCACTTCGGCTGCTTGGCGAGCCAGGCATCGATCTCCGTGATTTCAGCTTTCTGGTCGCGGATGATGGACTCGGCCAACTGCTTGGCTTCCGCGTCAACGCCGCTGGCAAGTTCCACTTCTGCCATGGCGATGGCCGCCTGGTGGTGACCGCGCATCTGCCTCATGAAGTCGGTGTCGGCGTTGCCGGTGAAGGCCGGCATCTGCTCCATCATGGACATCATCGAGGTCTTGTAGCCGCGTGTAGCATCGGAATCGCCCGCAGCGTGCATAGCCATGGTCATGTTGTTCTGACCCATATGTGTGGCTGACTGAGACCCCGCTGGCGTCGTTGGCGAACAGGCCGCGATGGCGAGGAAGGACAATGCTGAAAGGAATAAAGCGCGCTTCATGGTTGGGCCCTAAAAGGTCGAGGCGAACGCGCCCGTTGGGAACAACGCTGCAATCACATCAGGGTTTCCGCTCCGAAGTGGAGAACCAGCACCTGGAGGGATTTCCGAACCGCGTGCGTATTCACATCATCCAGCATGAGATCGAAACCAGCCCCATGACCGAAAAGCTTGATGCCCTTCTGACCGATCTTAGGGAGCACCCCCTCGATCGCAACATCGATGCGCTGTCCGTGGACGTCTGGCGCAGGATAGATGGCAGCTTAACCCGTGCCGGCGCCGGACTCTGGGCATGGCGCGCCGCAGCCGTTTCGCTCGTGATGGTGAGCGGCGTGGTCGCCGGTGGTGCGGCGGCGGCAAGGCCGACCGAATCGCCCTTTGCCATCAATGCGGCGTTGTCGCCGCTGACGCTGCTTGAGGGCGCCCGATGAAATTCGATGTGCGGGGCGCGATCATCACGATCGTGCTTGGGGTCCTGGCTGGCATCGGCGGGGTCGGGATCGGCAACGCGCTCTTTTCCCGGGCGGAGCGGGAGCCGACGCTTCACGAAGTGATCCACGACGAACTCGCGCTGACGTCTGATCAGGAAAAGGCGATCGAGGCGCTGGAGGCCACGTTCGCTGTGCGGCGACAGGCGCTGGAGTTGGAAATGCGCGCGGCCAATCGGGAACTGGCCGCCGCCATCGCGGAAGAGCAGGGCTATGGTCCGAAGGTGACGGCTGCCGTCGAGCACTTCCATCACGCGATGGGAACGATGCAAACGGAATTCATCGCCCATGTATTCGCCATGCGCGAGGTGCTCACGCCGGATCAGAGAAAACGTTTCGACGAGACGGTTGTCGCCGCGCTGACCAAAGACACGTGATGCGTGGCGACGCCGCCAATGGGGTTGATGCGGACCTGGCGGCGCGTGCGCTTGCCGGCGAAAAGGCTGCGTTCACGACGCTCATGCGACGTCATCAGGAGATGCTGTATCGGTTCATCCGTCGGTACGTTGGCGATGCAGATGAAGCCTATGACCTCGTGCAGGAGGCGTTCGTATCCGCATGGGAAGGGCTCAACCGGTTTGATCGCAACCGCCCTGTTGAACCGTGGCTGCGCCAGATTGCGCTGAACAAGTGTCGGGATTGGTCAAGGCGGCGATCCGTACGCCGTTTCTTCTACGGCGCCCGTAGCATCGATACGCCGGGACTGCATGTGCCTGCGCCATCCGACGATGACGTGAAGCAGGATGTTGATCGGGAGGCATTGTTGCGTCGTCTCGATGACGCCATCGCTGCGCTGCCGCTGGCGCTCAAGGAGCCGCTGTTTCTGACCGTCTTCGGTGGATGTACGCACCAGGAAGCGGCAGAGGCGCTGGGCATCACGTCCAAGGCCGTCGAGACGCGTGTTCACCGTGCACGAACCAAACTGGGTGAAGCGTTGGCCAATTAGTCTTCCTGTCGCACCCCGGCGACGAGGGATGGGGATGATCGTTGCGTACCTAACTTTGCAAGCCGAACAGGCGAGAGAGATCAAGACAGAATGATTCGCCCGCGCCTCCTCATTGCCGCGTCGTTCATGGCCATTTCTACGTCTGTCGCCACGGCGGGCGAGTACAACCTTGTCGTTGATGACGCCACGATCCGTATCGCTGGTCGCTCTGCCGAAGGAATGACCGTCAACGGTCAGGTTCCAGGTCCGACGTTGCGCTTTCGGGAAGGCGAGGACGTCGTCATTCACGTGAAGAATGACTCTGATGAACCAACATCGGTGCACTGGCACGGTTTGATCCTTCCGGGCGAAATGGACGGCGTGCCCGGCTTTAACGGCTTTCCCGGCATCGCGCCGGGCGCGACGTTCACCTACAGGTTCACGATCAGGCAGAACGGCACCTACTGGTACCACTCGCATTCGGGATTTCAGGAACAGTCAGGCGTCTACGGCCCCATCGTCATTGATCCCGCGACACCGGAAGCAGCGCCCCCGGAACGCGATTACGTGGTGTTCCTGTCGGACTTCACGACCGAAGACCCGGCGCGCATACTCGGCAACCTGAAGGTCGATTCCGCCTACTACAATCGCAATCGGCGCACCGTCGGTGACTTCTTTCGCGACGCACGTACCTTCGGCCTCGGCAAGACGGCGCGCGATCGCGCTACCTGGGGCCAGATGCGCATGGACCCGACCGATATCGCGGATGTTGCGAACTATACCTTCCTGATGAACGGCAAGCCGGCGGCGGACAATGAGACGTTTCTTTTTCGCCGTGGCGAACGCGTGCGCCTTCGTTTCGTTAACGGGTCGGCGATGACCTATTTCGACCTACGCATTCCTGGGCTGAAGATGACGGTCGTGGCGGCGGACGGGCGTGCTGTGCAACCCGTCGAGGTGGACGAAATGCGCATTGCAGTCGCTGAAACCTACGATGTGATCGTGCAACCGACGGAGGATATCGCGTACACGGTCTTCGCAGAGTCCATGGACCGACAAGGCTATGCGAGAGCGACGCTTGCGCCGCGAGTGGGCATGCAGGCGCCGATCCCCCAGATGCGTCCACGCGCAGTTCTGACTATGTCCGACATGGGCATGGCGCACGGGGATATGGGTGGCGGCGATATGGCCGGTATGGATCACGGCGCAATGGGAGCGACTGACGCGGCGACGGCGCCGAAGGACGCAGAACCTGCCGCCGATCCGATGGCCGGAATGGACCACAGCACGATGGATCACTCAGCCATGGCTTCGACCATGGATCACAGCAGCATGGCAGGCATGGACGGCGGCCTCGGCGCCGACGGCGGAACGGACGGGTCCGGACGCACCTTTGGATGGGGATCAGAGTTTCCGTCCGACGCGAGGGTGCTTTCGTACGCCGATCTGGCGTCGGCGACACCGCAAGCTGATCTTCGACCAGCGGAGCGCGAAATCGTCGTGCGTCTTGGCGGCACCATGGAGCGCTACATCTGGACGATCAACGGCAGGAAGATGGAGGACGCGCCGCCCATTCAGCTGCGTTTCGGTGAACGTGCAAAGCTGACGTTCGTCAATGAGACCATGATGGCGCACCCGATGCACTTGCACGGCATGTTCGTGCAACTCGAAAACGGTCAGCCGGCTGCGCAGCTCCCCGACAAGCACATCGTAAGCATCGCACCCGGACAGACCTACTCGGCACTCATCACCGCCGATCAGCCGGGGGAGTGGGCCTTTCATTGCCATCTCCTTTACCACATGCAGGCCGGCATGATGAGCCGCGTCGTGGTCGCGCGAAGCGACGTTGTTGCAGACACGCCTCCTGCGACAAGAACTCCACGATCAACTGGTCACGGTGGTCACTGATGCGCGTTCTCGTTCTCGCAATAGGGGCCTCCCTGGCCGTGGCGGCGCCAGCCGTCGCCATGGAAGAGGGCGCGCCGTTCCATGTGGTTCGCGCGGAAGTCGATGCGTCCCGTATAGATGGGGCGGATGTCATCACCTGGGACAGCGAAGCCTGGATCGGCGGCGACAAGAACAAACTGTGGCTCAAGTCTGAGGGCGACATCGCCGATGGTGAAACAGAGAGCGCTGAAATCCAAGCGCTCTGGAGCCGCAACATCGCGCCCTTCTGGGACGCGCAGGCAGGCGTGCGTGTGGACCTTGAGCCCGATAGCACGACCTATCTCGTGCTCGGCTTCCAGGGGCTGGCGCCGTATCAGTTTGAAACTGAAGCCACAGCTTTCGTCAGCGAGAAGGGCGATGTCAGCGCACGCCTTCGGCAGAGCTTCGATCTGTTGTTCACCCAGCGCCTGATCCTTGAGCCGCACGTTGAAATCAATCTGTTCGGACAGGATGTCGCCGATGCCGGCGTCGGCGCCGGTCTGTCCGACATCGATGCGGGCTTGCAGCTTCGCTACGAGATCACCCGCAAGTTCGCGCCCTATGTCGATTTCACGATCACGCGTGATCTCGGAGAGACGGCGCAGATCACGCGGTCGCGTGGGGACGATCCTGAAGAGGCGGCGGTCCGTGCGGGTGTGAGGTTCTGGTTTTAGGCGCCAATGCGTTGACATATCCGAGTTCGCTCAACGTGGCGGTCTCAGATCATTCTTACAGGAGTTGTCAGATGACTATGTTTAAGCGACTGGGCGGTGCTGCATTGCTGCTGGCGCTCGTGGCGGCGCCACTTCCCGCCGTCGCGCACACGACGCTGCGCCAGTCCAACATTGCCGAAGGTTCGCGCATTGCCGAGAATCCTCGCACCTTTACGATGACCTTCGGCGCCGACAGCGGCCTTGCCAGCGTGCAGCTCACCAACGCCGCAGGGCAGGTGGTGCCTCTGAACTACGCGCCGCCACGGACGATGGCGCGCTCGTTCACCGTTCCGCTGCCGGCGTTGCCGCCCGGCGGGTATGCCCTGTCGTGGCGCCTGATGGGCGCAGACGGACATGCAATGAACGGCGGTGTGAAGTTCACCGTGACCGGCGTCGCGGCGCCAGCTGCCCCCGCCGCTGGCGGGCAGAAAGCAACCGGGAGCGATAACTCGAACATGGCCGGCATGAGCGCGTCTGAACACGCAGCCATGGGCATGCTGACATCTTCAGTTCCGGCGGACGGCGCAATTCTCACACAGGCTCCACGGGCGCTGGCGTTGACGTTTATGCACCCGGTCATGCTTCAGACTGTCGCCATCACCAACGCGCAGGGTGCGCCGGTCCGCGCCACGTTCCGCCGTCCAGCCTCAGCAACGAAAAGTTATGCGGTAGCGCTGCCGGCGCTGACGACCGGCGTCTACACGGCTCGATGGTCCGCGACTGGTGGGGGTCACACGATGCACGGATCGCTGACGTTCACAGTGCGCTGAGGAAATAGAATTCGTCGTGGTCGGTGAGAATCCTGGACTTCGCAGATTCTCGCCGACCTGAAGACATCTGCTGTCGATCACACTGGCGCGTTGCGAGATGACCAGTGGATGTGAACGATCTTCCAAGCTGCTCCTTCTCGGCGCAGCACCATAGTTTCCGTTGTGAGGCGATCGACTGCACGGCCCTTGAATGAGCCCGTCGTGCGACCCTCAGTGGCGATCCATGCGATCGAGCCTTCGGCGCGTCCAGTTCTTCGACTCTGGGTCGATGGGACGGCGGTGGTAAATTCTGCATCAGCGGCGAGATGGTGGGCGGCATACTCCGCCTTCGATCGTTCTGCACCGCCTTCCTCGAAGATCACCGCGTCGGCACTCAGAAGGGACAACGCGGTCGCAGTGTCGCCCCTGCCAAGAGCGGCGTGGAACATGTCCACCGTTTGCGCCGCTTGACCGGCCATTGGCGGTAAATTCTGCGAACTGGTGGCGGTTGGCGTGGTTGGCTCGTGTGCTCGACCAGCGGTAAGCGGCAACGCACTGAGGATCACCGCAGCGAATATCATGGACGGTTTGGCGAACATGCGTTTGGCCTCTGTTGGCTGACGACCACCTTCGCAATCATCGCCCGATCCCTAAAGAAAAGGGAAGTACCTTGATTGAGAATTTCAACGATCATGCGCGCCCCGGCGGGGCATCGGACTGGGCGGCGATGCACTATGGCTTTGGTGTCGTGCGACGCGGAAGGCCAGTGCACGGTCCTGCATGCAGCGCGTCAAACAGGGCGGTGACTGACAAGTGACGAGGCGAACTACACCCGCAGCTCGTCGCGCGCCATCTCAGGTATGAGATGGCCGTAATGCTTCTCGATCATCGCTCGGACGGTCCAATATTCTTAGCGAGAAAGCTGACGAGGTTGGGCGTCTTCTTCTTCGCCAGGATGCTCAGCATCTCGGTGACGTAGGTGTGCCGCCATGAGGACAGGCTCATGCGCTTGCCATCGATGTGAAGCAGCCCCTCGTCAAACTGCTTCGAGAGGGCGTCGTCCAACAGGCGGTCGTGATGTTTGCCTAAGTCAGCAAGAACTCTCCCATCCAGACAAGGGAACAACGGCAGGTCTTCCGACAGGGTGTCAAACACGTTGAAGTAGTTGTGAGGTTTGCCGCCAAAGACACTGGAAAGGTACTGGCCGTGTGACGTAACCCAGTAGAGAAACTCCTCACGGGGAATCGCTTCGCGCCCGTGTGACCGGTGTTTCACTGGAGGCACAATCACCACGTACTCTGCGTCCAGCGTCGTTTGTTCGTGTGCTGAACGATCAGTCCAGGAGCCATCGATCCTGTAGTCAAACCTTGAGTACAGTGGAATTTCCTTAGCCGCACCGTCAGGGCCGTGCCGGACCGGAATGTAGCGAATCGACTTTGCGGTCAGTCGCACAGCTTCGGCTGTTCTCACTCCGGTGAGCCACATGAATTGCGTCATGGCGCGGATCACGATGCGCGCATGCCGTTGTTGCTTTTGTCGTGCACGCCAACTCGTGAAGCCGAAGGTCGAGCCGCTGGACGTGGCGGATGTCGTTTCCACCGTGCTCAAACGCGCCGAGCCGATTGCGGAAGGCGTGTGGCTGGATGGAGATGTGACGCCGGGATTGCCGCTGCTCAGGGCGGACGCAACGCTGCTGCACCAGGCGCTGTTCAATCTGGTCGAGAACGCGATCCTGCACGGCGCGCGCGAGAGGGGACGAAGTCCGGCGGTTCGGGGCTTGGGCTCACGATCGTCAAAGGGTTCGCTGTACTGCTGGGCGCTACCGTTGAGGCGAGCAACCGGCGTGCACACGCCGGCGCCATCTTCACCCTTGCTTTCCCGCCGACGGCGACGGCATGACGTGACGGCTCATGCCGACGCTCCGCCTCAAAGCCCTCATCGTGGACGACGAGAAAGCCATCCGTCGCTTTCTGCGATCGGCGCTGGTGGCTGAAGATTTCGAGGTCGTGGAGGCGGCCACGGTGGCTGAAGCGCTTCCGGCGGCGGAACTGATGCGCCCCGATCTCGTGGTGCTGGATCTGGGTCTTCCAGACGGCGATGGCGCCGAGCTGATCGCGCCGCTCGCAGCGCTCGGCAAGCCGGCGGTTCTGGTGCTTTCGGCGCTCGACGAGGAGGCGCGCAAGGTGCGTGCGCTTGACCTCGGCGCCGATGATTTCGTGACAAAGCCGTTCGGCGTCGCGGAGTTCATGGCGCGCGTGCGGGTCGCCCTGCGTCACCGGGTGCAGATGCAGGGGAGTCCGGCCATCTACGATGATGGCCGCCCTTACGTCGATCTCGCGAAGCGCACAGTTCGCGTCGAGGGGGAGGACCCCAGACTGACGCCGCGCGAATACGGGCTGCTGCACCAGTTTGTCCTGCACGCGGGCAAGGTGTTGACGCATCGCCACCTGCTGCAGTCGGCATGGCCCGGCGACGTCAGCGCAGATGTGCAGGCCTTGCGCGTGCACGTCCGTCACCTCAGGCAGAAGGTGGAGCAAAACCCCGACGCGCCGACGCGTATCTCAACGGAGCCCGGGGCTGGATACCGCTTCACTGGCCCGGAACAGTAGACGTCCGTTCAGCAGTCCACTGATGTCGCGTTTTGGCGTCGATGAGACGGCAAGGGGGCGTTTCGGGGCAATTCGAAAAGTTCAGGGCGCGTCATATCGAGCGTCGTTTTCGGAGGCCCGGAAAGCGCACACCCTGGATCTCGTTGTGCATCCGGCGGTCCGGTCGCGGTCCCACCGCTGCGTTTGCTGTCCTCCAGCAGTGTTCTCCAGTCGCCGGATGTCTCGGACGACAGCTCGGCGATTTCGTCGGCGCCGCTCCACAGCGTGCGGGTGATGGCGGTGGCGCCGCCCGCGCCGCCCAGCGTGACGGTCTTGATCACGCGCCGGTCGGCGGCGTCGTAGTCGTAGACGGCCTTCATGGTGTTGTCGCCAGCCGGCCCTGCTTCCGCGGCGACATTCACGACTGACCCAAACCCTGTGGTCTCTTCAACGGGACAAACTATGCCCGCAGGTAAACTCTAAACCTGTCCGACTTCAAATCCAGTTTCGCAAACTAAGTGCGCTGGTGCTGATGATATCCAAAAATCTTCATCTGACCACCGATCCCAGCCTGTCGGTGTGGAAGTATTTCGGGATGTCGTAGGTCCCGTGTTCGATGACAGCGACGCGGTCGTCGATACCGGGGCCGGTGAGCACGCGGCGGAGGACGCGCCAGCCTGCGCCGTCCGGCGCGAGTTCGGCGATTTCGTCGGCGCCGCTCCACAGCGTGCGGGTGATGGTGGTCGCGCCCACGGCGAAGAGCGAATTGGCGGTGCGTGTCACCCTTTCAGCGCCCACACACTTCGCGCCTCATGGTTCCGGCGCTATTCTCTGCAGAAATAAATCAAGGGAGTCTGCCAACAAGAATGACGCTCCAGAATTGAGCTGGTGATAGTAACAAAAATATACGCACGAGGTTTTCGAATTCACTCATTTAACTAGAAATGCGTCTCCAGTGTCGGTGGTGGCGAATGGCAGCTGATCTCCATCGAATTGCCCAACGCAGAACCGGCGGTGAAATGCCAAGTTGGAGGATTCAATGGCGCGACCGATGCCCAAAATTACATGGACCGTCAAATAGGCATCCTGCCATGGGAAGCCACTTCGTGGAGTTACAACACCGCCATTCCATTGCTTGAGTGTATCCGCAAAGTCCGAGGAAAACTGGAACTCAAGGTCCATTGCGGCGACTCTAATTTGTTGAGCGCTAAGCGATGGCCCCACGTTCAATACCTGAAAGTTGTACATTGGACTTTCCTGAGTGCTTCACTTGATGTCATGCAGAGGTGCGGCGACCGCCCGGGAGGCGCGCGAACATGCTGATCGCGCACGATCTGAGAGAGAAAGGCCAGCGCGGGCTTTCCGGTCTGACTGGCGAGAACATCCCCTCTGGACACAAGAGCTGTCACACGCGGACGTCCGACCTGTTGCGGAGCGGACTGGCGGGGGGGTGCGCAACGCTCAGGCTGGCATTACGCCCTTTCTACACGCCATCAGCGGCTGGATGCGCTGGCCGAAGGCCTCGATGCCTTTCTCGAAGTCGTCGAAGGTGAGCAGCACGCCGGCGGTGTCGGGCACGGTGGCGACGTCGTCGAGCATGCGCGCGACGGTTTCGAAAGAGCCGACCAGCGTGCCCATGTTGAGGTTCACGGCGGACTCCGCTGCAGCGAGTTGCGTGGTGTTGGTGTTCGTGCCGTCGGCGGCGTTTGGGGCGGCCTGGTTGGTGAGCCTCGCAAGCGCGTCCTGATCGGCGCCGCTGCGATAGAGGTTCCATTTCGCCATCGCCGCTTCGTCGGTTTCGTCCGCGATGATCATGAAGAGGATATAGGCGCCGACATCGCGGCCGGTCTTTTCCTTGGCGGCCTTCAGGCGCTTGTTGACGTCGGCGAAGGCGGTAGGCGTGTTCACGCCCTTGCCAAGCGCGAAGCTGTAGTCGGCGTACTGCGCGGTGAAGGCGAGGCCTTCGTCGCTCGATCCCGCGCAGATGATTTTCGTATCCTTGGCGCGCGGGCTCACGCGGCAGTCGGTCATCTGGAAATAGTCGCCCTTGAAGTTCGACACGCCGGTGTCGAACAGGTCGCGCAGGATCTGCGCGTATTCGGCCAGATAGTTGTAGCGCTCCTTGTAGTGCTTCTCGCCCGGCCACAGGCCCATCTGGTCGTATTCGGCCTTCTGCCAGCCGGTGACGAGGTTGATGCCGAAGCGACCCGGCGCGATGGAATCGATGGTTGCGGCCATGCGCGCGACGATGGCCGGGGGCAGGGTGAGGGTGGCGGCGGTGGCGAAGATCTTGATGCGCTCGGTGACGGCCGCGAGGCCCGCCATCAGCGTGAAGGATTCCAGATTGTGTTCCCAGAACTGCGTCTTGCCGCCGAACCCGCGCAGCTTGATCATCGAGAGCGCGAAATCGAGACCGTAGCGGTCGGCGGCTTGCGTCACCTTCTTGTTTAGTTCGAAGGAGGGCATGTATTGCGGCGACGTCTCGGAGATGAGCCAGCCGTTGTTGCCGATCGGGATGAAGACGCCGATTTCCATGGAATGATCCTCAGTCGTGCGCGGCGCGCGAGCGGGTCAGGAATTTCAGTAGCGACACGTTGAACGGGTCCGGCGCCGTCACTGTAAAGCCGTGACCGCCCCAGGGCGCGATTCCGAGCGTGGCGTTGGGCAAGCGGGCGGCAAGATGCTGCGAGGCGTGCACGGGAACGAGCATGTCGTCGGCGGATGCGCTGACGAGCACGGGCGTTTTGATCTCCGGCAGCACGGCGTCCATGTCGAAGGCGAGCAGTGCAGCGATGCGCGCGTGCATGATCTCGACGCCGGGAAACGCGGCGATGTGGTGAACTTCCTCGGCCTCGAGCCGCGCGGCGTTCTCGGAAATCCAGGTCGCGGGATAGAGGAAGAGCGGCTGCGCCTGGATGTAGGCCTCGGCGCCGCTGTCATGCAGCAGGCTGAGACGTGTGCGGAAGCAGCGCGCGAGGTGCGGATCGGGTTTCGCCCAGCCATTGACGACGACGAGGCTGTCGATGCGTTCGGCAAAACGATGCGCGAGCGACAATCCGGCGAGCCCGCCGGCGGCATGGCCCACGATATGCGCGCTGCGCAGCCCAGTCGCGTCCATCACCGCAATGATGTCATCGGCCATTGCATCGACGCTGTGCGGTTCGGTGAGCTGGCGCACGCTGCGGCCCGTCCCGCGATGATCATACAGCACCACGACAAAGCGCTCCGTCAGGGCCGCCATCTGCGGCGCCCAGAAGGCGCCTGAGCCGCCCAGCCCCGATGACAGGACCACCACGTCGCGCGTATCGTCGGGCCCGTGCTCATGGACCTCGTAATACAGGCCGTCGGCGGTTCCCGTACGCACGTGGCTCAGCGCTTGCCGATGTGCGCGATCGAGGCGATCTCCACGAGGAAGTCCGGTCGCACGAGGCCGCAGACGATGCAGAAGCGCGCGGGCTTTTCGCCGGGAAAGAACTCGGCATAGACCTTGTTCATCGCTGCGTAGTCGGCCCAGTCCTTCAGGAAGATGTGATTCATGGTCACGTCGTCCATCGTGCCGCCGGCGGTCTCGATGACAGACTTGATGGTCTCCAGCACTTGGCGCGTCTGCGCGGCCGCATCGCCCACATGGGCGACATTGTTGTCCTTGTCGAAGGCGAGCGTGCCGGACACATAGACGACGCCATCGGCCAGCGTGCCGGGCGAGAAGGGCGCGATCGGCGTCTGCGTGCCGGGCGGGGTGATGACGGTTTTGGGCATGTCGGCTCCTGTCAGCTTTTTGGCGCGATCTGTCCAAAGGCGCCCTTGAAATCGGCGACGGTGGAGACCCAGCCGAAGAAATTCTCGATGTTGAAAAGCGCGGCCTTCTGCACGAAATCCGGGCCCGCCTGATGCGTGGCGTCTTCCAGAACGATGCCGAAATACTCGAGGAAAAATCCGTCGCGCAACGTCGACTCCACGCACACGTTGGTGGCGATGCCGACGAACACGAGCGTGCGGATGTTGCGCGAGCGCAGGACGCTGTCGAGCTGGGAATTGAAGAAGCCGCTGTAGCGCGTCTTGTGCAGCACGATGTCGCCGGGCAGCGGTTTCAGCTCGTCGACGATCTCGAAATCCCAGCCGCCCTTCGCCAGCAGTTTGCCCTGCAGTTCCGGGCGGGCGCGCATGGTCTTCAGCGCATTCGACTTGTGATAGTTCGGCGAACCGGGCCCGCCAGCCTCCACATAGTCCGCATCCCAGCCGTTCTGGAAATAGATCACCGGCAATCCCGCCGCGCGCGCGATGTCCAGTACCGCCTTCGAATTGCGGATCACCGCCGGCGCGCCGGCAATGTCGAAGCCCGCGAGGTCTAGATAGCCGCCCGGCGACGCGTAGGCGTTCTGCATGTCGATGACGATCACCGCCGTCCGCGCGACGCCGACGGCGATGGGCTCGGGCCGGGCCGGCAGCATGAGGGTGTCGCTGGACATGCGCGCCCCATTCTCTCCGCGTGATTTGGGTACGCACCATGGCATAAGCTGGCGCGGCGCCAACCCGTCGCGCGCCCGGAGCCACGCTTTCATGTCCGACCGCCTGCCAGACGACGCGCTTGACCAGATTTTCCGCACCGCGCGCACGCGCAACGGCTGGACGCCGCAGGGCGTGTCCGAAGCGCTGCTGCGCGAGGTCTATGACCTGGCGAAATGGGGGCCGACGTCCGGCAACTGCTGTCCTGCGCGTTTCCTGTTCCTCACGAGCGAGGCCGCAAAGGCGCGCCTGGCGCCGCACATGTCTTCGGGAAATCGCCCGAAAACGCTGGCTGCGCCGGTCAACGTGATCCTCGCGTATGACCTGAAGTTTGCAGAGAAATTGCCGTACCTCTTCCCGCATCGGCCCGAGGCGAAGGACTGGTTCAACGATCCGGCGGTGGCGAAGGAAACGGCGTTTCGCAACGGTTCGCTGCAGGCGGCCTACCTGATGCTCGCGGCGCGGTCGCTCGGCCTCGATTGCGGGCCGATGTCGGGATTCAACGTCGCCGCAGTGAATGCCGAGTTCTTCGCGGGCGCGACGTGGGAGACCAACTTCGTCTGCAACATCGGCTACGGCAGCGACGAGGGGCTCTTCCGCCGCAATCCGCGCCTTGCGTTCGAGGAGGCTTGCCAGGTCCTTTAGCGCCATCGCCGATTTTCGAATGCGGCGCTGGTTGTGCAGCAGGCGTGGATTTGCCAACATAACCAAAATTGGAAGCGGTCCATCCGCTCCGGCGACGACGCCACGGGAGGCACGCATGACGCTCACGGCCGACGCGCCGCCTATCGGCCTGCGCACCAAGGTGCTGTTCGGCATCGGCTCGCTTGCCATCGGCGCGAAGACCGTCGCCTACAGCGCCTATCTGCTCATCTTCTACAATCAGGTCATGGGGTTGAGTGCGGCGCTGGTGTCGGCGGCGCTCACCGTCTCGCTGCTCATCGACGCTTTCACCAATCCCGTCCTCGGCCAGATCAGCGACAACGCGCGCGGCAAGTGGGGCAGGCGCCATCCCTTCATGTACGCCGCCGCCCTGCCGACGGCGCTCTTCTTCTGGCTCATGTTCAATCCGCCCGCCGGCATGAGCGACGGGCTGACCTTCTGGTACATCGTGGTGGTGGCGACGCTCGGCCGGGTGGCGATGAACTTCTACGAAGTGCCGTCCTCCGCGCTGACGCCGGAGCTCAGCGACAACTACGACGAGCGCACGGCGCTCATGACGTGGCGCTATTTCTTCGGCTATGTCGGCGGGCTCGGCACGGCGTTCCTGGCGCTTCGGGTCTTTCTGCAACCGACGGAGAAATATCCCGTCGGCCAGCTCAACCCGGAGGGCTACGCGGCCTACGGGCTGGCGGGCGCCATCCTCATCTTCGTGTCGATGCTGGTGTCGACGTGGGGAACGCACGACCGGATCAAATATGTGCGCCAGGCCGATGCGCCCGTGCAGCGATCGGCGGGCGCGCACTTCCGCGAGATGTTCGAAACGCTTTCGCACAAGGGCTTTCTGTCGATTCTCGGCTTCGGCGTGCTGAAGTACACGGCCGCCGGCCTCTACGGCGCGATGGCGGTCTATTTCGGAGTCTACATCTGGCAGCTGTCGTCGAACTCCATGTCGCTGCTGACCATAGACGGGGCATTCGCGGCGCTCTTTGCACTGGTGATCGCACCGTGGGCGTCGAAGCGCTTCGGCAAGCGCAACGTCGCGATGGTGCTCGCCGTGTTCGGGGTCACCGTGGGACTGGCGCCGCTCGCGCTGCGTCAGGCGGGGCTCTTCCTGCCGCTGGAGCCCGAAGGGCCGCTGGTGCTCACGCTCTTCTCGATGCAGATCGTCTACAGCGCCGCCATCGCCATCTCGCAGATCATGACGAGCGCGATGATCGCCGATTGCGTGGAAGACAGCGCGTTGCGAACGGGGCGCCATTCCGCGCGTGTCTTCTTCGCGGCGTCGGCCTTCATGCAGACCTGCACGGCAGCCCTCGGCGTGCTCGGCGCGGGGCTCCTGCTGACGGCGGCGGGCTTTCCGGAAAATGCGAAGCCGGGCCTCGTGTCGCCGGAAGCGATCGACAGGCTCGTCTACATCTACATGCCGGTGTCGGCGTCGCTGTGGTTCGTGGGCGTGTCGTTTCTCTTCTTCTACAAAGGCGACCGCGGCAGCCACGAGGCGAACCTGGCGCGCCTGCAGGCAGCGGGCGTGGAGCCGATCTCGCCGCGTGATGCGGCCGGCTAGCGTCTAGAAGATGCCGGTGCGGATGTTGCGGCTGTAGGTCTCCACGGCCTCGTCGAGCGGACGTTTCGCCGCCCACGCGCGCAATTCGGCGGCGCCGTCGAGCATGGCCATCATTGTCTGCCCCGCGAGTGGGGGATCGGTGGCGCGCACCGTGCCGTCGTCCATGCCGTCGGCGACGAGGCCGCTCATGTGGCGCGTGACGCGGCCGGTGTGCGCCAGCATCTTCTGGCGCAGTTCCGGCGGCAGCGCCTGATAGGCCGAGATGCGCAGCAGCGGGCTCGCGCCCCGGAACTGCAGCGCGATGAGCATGTCCGTCATGCGGCCGATGCGGTCGCCATATGCGCCGCCGTTCTCGCCGGCGCGCGCCTGTGCAGCCTCGATGAGATCGAAGCTGCGGCGGAAACAGGCGAGAACAAGATCGTCCTTGTTTTCGAGGTGATGGTAGAAGCTGCCGATGGAAACGCCGAGTTCGGCGGCGATCCCCGCGACGCTCGCGCCGCGATAGCCGTGCAGGTTGATCTGGTTGGTGGCGGCGTGGAGGAAGCGCGTCTGCGGATCCTGCGGCTCGGTCGCTTCCAGCAGCGTGATGTCGGACGCCCAGGCGGTCGCGGCGAATCCGTGTTCGAGTTGGTCCAGAAGGCGTTCGAGCAGACGATCGAAATCGCTCACGAGATAGCGTTCGATCCACGCCGACATCCAGTACGCGACGGAGAGCAGGGCGATCGCCGACATGGCGGTGCGAAGGCGCGCTGCTTGCCCTTCGCCGAAGTCGAAGTAGCCGCGCACGAGCAGCACGATCTCGCGGAAGCGCGCCGAGAGCGGCGCGCGGAGGTCGGGGTCGAGGGAGTGGACGTCGGAAACGATCGCGAGCCGCGCAGCGCCGCCGCGCTGACGCGCGTAGCGGTCGAAGTGCGCCGCGAGCAGGCTGCGCACGCGCGCGCGCGTGTCCGTCCCTTCGCTCGCCGCCTTTGCGGCCTCATGCAGCCACGCGTGCGAGCGCTCCACGCAGGCCGCGACCAGGTGATCCTTTTTGGGGAAATAGTAGGTGACGCTCGATGTATCGAGGTCGAGTTCCTTGGCGACGGCGGTGAGCGTCATGCCGCGTGCGCCGCCGCTGTTGATCAACTCCGAGGCGACGCAGAGGATTTCGTCGCGCCGGCGTGTGAATTTCGTGGTTGTCGCGCGCCGCACGGGCCAGCCCTCCCGAGTTGCACTCTATCTGCTCCACCCCTCGCACGCCAAAGCGTACGCCTTATGCGCGGATCTGAGAGACGCCGCTGGGCGGCAAAATTTGTGTCAGATGACGATCCGACGGATCAGAACGCGTCGTTGCCGATCACGTCCAGCGTGGAGATGCCGTCGAGCGCGATAAGGCTCAACGCGGCGGCGCCGTTCGTGAGCTCCGGCGACGATGCTATTGGCGACAGCGGCACCCGCTCGATGGCGACAGGCGCGACGGGATTGGCCGCAACCGGCGTTTCCACGCGCGCGAGCGGCGCGGGCGCATCGGTCGTTTCCGCCGCGACCACCGGCAGGGTGGTGGAGTCCAACGCCGCTGTGAGGATTACCCGTTGCGGCTGCACGAAGCGCGCGTTCGGCTGCGCGGAGGCGACCTGAATGTGCGCGGTTTCAGGTGCATCAAAGGCTGTCTGGAAAGAGCGAAGCGCAAGCGTCGCCGGCGCTTCGTTGCCCGTCGCCATGGCCTGAGTGATGTCTTCGCTGCGCCATGCGCCGGCGGCGACGAACATGCCGGCATAGATCGCAAGGCCCACGCCCACGCCGGGCGCTATGCCGCCGACTTGCAGGCCTGAGCGCGCCCGCACGGGCGGGGGCGTCGGGCGGGCGCGCAGACGCGCGACCTTGAGCATGGCGGTAAAGTTGTTTTCAGACCCGCCGAGCACGGCGATCTGCGCTGCAGCCGAAATCGCGGGGAGCGGCGTGCCATCAGCCCGCACAACGATGCAGCGATCACCCACGTGGCGCGCGACATCGGCCAGCTGGCGACCAAGTCCGGCGGCTTCCGCCTGCGCGGACCAGATCGCCAGCACCATTAGGTGTTCGCCGAACGCGAGTCCGCCGGCGACCGCAAGCGGCGCGGCCAGAGCCTTGGCTGGGGCGATGCGCAGGCCCAGATCCTGAGCATATGCCTCGTCGCCGTCGGCGTGCAGAATGAAGGCGTCCATCAGGTCGCGGCTCCAGCAAATATTTTCAGTACGAGCCTATACGGGAATTCCGTCGCGAGCGCCAGCAATGCTTGATTGGGGTATGGCGTCACATTTCAGGGTTATCCACAGGCCTGCGCCTTGGCGCGCATGAGCTGAGGTGGAGGTCGGGCCCGACGACCCGAACATTGTGGTTCCGCCCCAAACCCCGAATTCAGTTCCCCGATTCGGAGCCCGCCTTTTTGGCGATGGCCGTGGTCGACTGGCCCGGCGTCAGCACCGCCAGCAGCACCCGCCCGCCGCGTGCCTTTACGGCATCGCCGCCCACGACCTCCGCCTCGCTGTAGTCGGCGCCCTTGATGAGCACGTCCGGCGTCAGCGCCTCGATGAGCGCAAGCGGGGTATCCTCCTCGAAGGCCACCACGAGATCCACGCCCCGAATGGCCCCGATCACCCGCGCGCGGGCCTCGATGTCCTGGATCGGGCGGGCGGCCCCCTTGAGACGTCGCACGCTCGCGTCGCTATTCAGCGCCACGATCAGCCGGTCGCAGGCGCCGGCGGCCTGCGCGAGCAGCGAGACGTGGCCGGGGTGCAGGAGGTCGAAGCAGCCGTTGGTGAAGCCCACGGTCAGCCCCTGCGCCGCCCAGTCGCTGCGCAGCGTCACCGCCTCGGCCACGGTCATCGCCGGGGCGTAGGCCTGCGTCTGCGCCAGCGCGGCGCGGCGCTCCGGCCCGCTCATGGCGGCCGCGATTTCCTCCACCGTCGTGGTCGCCGTGCCGACCTTGGCGACGACGATGCCGGCGGCGGTGTTGGCGATGCGCATGGTGCGCTCGATAGAAAGCCCCGCGCCGAGGCCTGCTGCGATGACTGAAACCACCGTGTCGCCCGCGCCGGAGACGTCGAACACTTCGCGCGCCTCGGCCTGCAGGTGGATGGGCGCCGCCGTCGCGCGGAAGAGGGACATGCCCTTTTCCGAACGCGTGAGCAGGATGTCGGCGCCGCTCTGCGCGATGGCTTCGTTGGCGGCCGCCTGCGCCTCGGCGTCGCTTTCGCAGGGCAGTCGCACCGCTTCGCTCAGTTCGCGCCGGTTCGGGGTGATGATCGCTGCGCCGCGATAGTCCGCGAATTTCATGCGCTTGGGATCAACGATGGCCGGCACGTCGCGCGCCTTCGCCAGCGCGAACGCCTTCGCCAGCACCGCATCGCTCAGCACGCCCTTGCCGTAGTCCGACAGCACCAGCGCGCCGCAGTCGGCGAGCGCGTCTTCAAGGTCGTCGAGGATCTGCGCCTCAAGCGCGGCGGAGCACGGCGCGATGCGTTCGCGGTCCACGCGCACCATCTGCTGCTGGCCGCCGAGATAGCGCGTCTTCAGCGTGGTCGGGCGGTCGCGGTCCACGGTGAGACGCGGAATGATGCGGGCATGGCTCTCGTCGACCAGCTTCATCAGCTGCGCGCCCGCCGGGTCCGCGCCGATCACGCCGATGAGACGCGCCGATGCGCCGAGCGCGGCCGCATTTGCCGCCACGTTGGCCGCGCCGCCGAGCGTCCAGCGCTCCGACTGCACCTGCAGCACCGGCACGGGCGCCTCGTCGGAGACGCGCCGCACAGCCCCACGCACGTGATGGTCGAGCATCACATCGCCCAGCACGACGATGCGGGCGGCCTTCAGGCGGTCGATCCAGTCGGTTTCCGGCACGGTTTTCCTTTGGCTCTCAGCCGATCCTAGCACGTCAGCGCCGCGCAAGCGCAGCGGCGGCGGCGCCCGTGAACGCCGCGGCGATCCACCATTCCTGCCACGCGCCGTAGCTCACGTTCCAGATCGTTCCGACGGTCGCCATCGCCGCAACAGCCGCCGCAGCGGCGGCCTTTGAGTGGCCCAGTGTACGGGACGCGATGATCCCCGCTGCGAGGATCGAGAGCGCAGCAAGGCTTGCGCCGACGAGGCCGGTCTCCAGCCAGACATGCATCGAGAAGCTGTGCGGATGCAGCGGTATCGCCTGGAATTCGCCGACGCCGGGGAGGGAGAGGCGCTCCACACCGAACTTCCGCGCGCCGTCGAGGCCCCATCCGGTCATGAGTTTCTCGTCGATGCGCGCGCTTGCATAGCGCCAGATTTCCGCGCGCATCTGCCACGACAGCGGCAGGCGCTCCTGCAGGCCCGGCAGGGAGAGCACGAAGAGGCTCGCCCACGGCGCAACGAGCATCCAGCCCGCAAGGCCCACGGAGATCACGATTGGCGTGACGCGCGGCGCCATCCATCCGAACACGAACGCAATGAAGCCCATCGCGAAGCCCGCCGCGTTCGTCGCCATGTTGAACTGCAGCGACAGCAATGCCGCGCAGACGAGCAGCACCCGCCACGTCAGGCGTTGCCACGTGCTCTTGCCGCCGATCAGCGCGCCGACGGCGCCCCAGATCAGCACCACGAGGATCGAGACGCCCTTGCCGGGATTGCGCTCGATGATGCCGGGATCGGTTGTCGATGCGCCGAGGCGGTTGATCATCAGATCGCCGCCCGCCTCGACGACGGAAAGGCAGATCAGCACCACGACCGCCGCCAGCACGCTTGCACGGCCGAGCGCGCGGTCCTTGTCGCCGCCTGCCGCCAGCCCCGCCACGAACAGCACGCCCGCGAGATAGCCGGCGAATACCTTCACGGCCTGTTCGGGACGCGAGACTGGCGACCAGGTGTGCGAGACCGCCGCCCAGATCGCGAATGCGAGGAAGGGCGCCGCCGCCAGCAGGAACATGCCGATGCGCTTGCCGTCCTTCGCGATCGGGGCCGCGACCAGACCGGCCAGAACCTGCAGCGGCGCGAGCGCCATGCCGCCCGCCACCGCTGCAGGGGCAAGGAAGGCGAAGTAGGCGGCGGCGGTGAAGCCCGCACGGCCGGGACCGCGGGCGGCCGGAAGGTTCGGTTCGTCGGACAACTGCGTTCCCCTCGCGAAGCGCGCCCTTATGGCCGCGTCGGGGGATCGCGCCAAGCGCGGATCACCGGGCGACGGTCAACGAGGCGCAGCGGATTCCACGCGAGCGCGGCGGCGAGGTCGCCCACAGAGGCCTTGCGGCCCTTGCGCAGAAGCTGGCGCGCGCGCCACGCGGGGCCGAGATCGCCCAGCGCTGCGATCACGCCGCGCCAGCCGGCGGCGCGGCCTTTCAGCGTATTCACGAGAAGGTTCGCCAGCGTCACCGCGACGGTGAATGGCAGGAGCGGCCAGAAGATCCGCGCCGGCATCGACTTCACATGCGTCCACACCCGGTTGCGCGCGCCGTGGAAGTCCGCGAACGCGGACCCGCGCGCGCTTACCCCGCCGCCGATGTGGCGCACGACCGCGCGCGGTACCTGTATCGTCGCGCGGTCCATCAGGCGCAGACGGAAGCCGAGATCAACATCCTCGACATAGCAGAAGAAGCGTTCGTCGAAGCCGCCGACGGCGTGAAAGTCTGCCGCGCGGATCAGCATCGCCGCCGCGCACGCCGCGAAGGTCTCGCCCTCGGCGGGCAAGTCCGTCGACGACATGCCGAAACCGCCGCGCCACGGAATCCCGATCGCATGCAACGCATCTCCCGCGCCGTCGAGACGAGAAGGATCGGCGTCGAGCAGCTGTGTCGATCCGAATGCCGCCGCCTGCGGACGGCGCGCCGCCGCATCGACGAGCGCCTGAAGCCAGCCGGGTTCGGGAAACGCGTCGGGATTGAGCAGCGCGAGAAGTTCGGCGTCACGCGCCGCCGCCGCCGCGCGATTGTTGCCGCCCGCAAAGCCCAGATTTTCTTCCGACTGGATCAGCGTCATCCACGACGGCAGCGCAGTAGGATCAGTTCGCTCCTCGGGACGCGAAGCGTTGTCGATCAGCACGGCGCAGAAATCGCGATACGTCTGCGTTTCCAACGCCGCGATCTGGCGTTGCAGATGCGCCTTCGAGTTGAATGCGACAATCAGGATGGCGACGCTCATGCGCCGTCCATGCGCAGCGCCCGCGCCGCCGCGCCGCCGCCGAGAAGTGCGCGCGCCTTTTCTGCACCGGCTTTCGCCAAAGCGTTCCGCGCCGCCACATCCTCACGCAGGCGCCGCAATGCTGCGACCGCCGCATCGTGATCGGGCTCCGCCCAGCGCGCGCCCGCGACGGTGTAGACCTTTTGCGGATCGCGCACGGGAACGAGCGTCGCGGGGATCAGCGCGGACGATTCCGCGTCCATGAAATCGAGATTGCCGGACCAGCCTGTCGCGATCACCGCGCGCTCCGCCAGCATCGCTTCCGCAAGATTGAGTCCGAAGCCCTCGCTGCGGTGGAGCGAGATGTAGCAGTCGCAGGCGGCGTAGAGCGTGTGCAGTTCATCGAGGCCAGCCGGCGTATCGATGAGCATCACTGTCGGACCGGCCTCATACACCGCCGCGCGCAAGCGCTGCGCCGCTTGCGGATAGCGATCGCCCTGGCTCAGGCGGATGACGAGACGCGCCGTCGGATCGCCGTTGAACGCATCGCGAATGGCGCGGATGGCGGCGAGCGGGTTCTTGCGTTCGAGGCTCGATGCCAGCGAGAAGCTCTGGAACGCGACGAAGTCATCCGCACTCGCGCCAATGCGCAAACGTCCCGTCGCGCGACGCGCGGGCGTCATCTCCGGCGGCGGACGCAGCGCGGCGGGATGGGGAACCACCGTCACCGGAACGTCGAACGCCGCACGCGCGGCCTGTGCGGAGAATGCGCTGGGCGTCCAGATTTCGTGCACGAGGCCGCGTCCCACGCGCCAGTGCGGCGGCGGCGTCTCAAGCTCCCACACCCAGTAACCGATCACGCGCCGTCCGCGCACGAGATCGGCCGCGCCGCGCGATAGCGCGTGCACCATCGTGTCGGGATTCATCATCACGATCGCGGTGCCATCGTTGGGCTTGGCGTCCGCGATCATCGTTTCGACCGGCGCGCCGACAGACGCCGACACATCCACCTCCGCGACATCGATCCCCGCAGCGCGCAGTTCCAGCGCGCACAAATGCGCCGCTGCGCCGTGGCCCAGCGGCGATCCGAAGAGGCCGATGAGGTTTGCCGCCTTGGCGGACACCCGCAGACCCGGCTCCGCCTTCGGCAATCGCGCCGCGAGCGCCGGCTCCAGCACCGCGCGCATGGCGCGGCCCGCTGGCAGACGCAGGCTCATCGGCAGGCGCCGGTACAGCGCGCGTGCGCCGTCGAGCGCGGTGGAGAGGGGCGAAGTCACGGTTCGGCGCTAAACCGGCGCGGGCGTGGAGGCAATGCGTGGGCGCCACGTGGGCGCGCGAACCTGTCCGAAAGTTAGGGGGATCGAGCCGCCAAAATAGGGCGACTCCCGTCGCGCAATCCGACCGGGTTGCGGGGCGCCTTAAGCTCCGGCGGTCTTTCAATCGGCTGCCAAGGAGCGCGCCCCATGGACTTCACGTCTCATCTCGATCTGCCCTTCCTCATGCCCGCACAGGCGCAGAAACACGTCACGTTCAATGACTCGCTTCTTGCGCTCGACACGCTCGTGCATCTTGCCGTGGAGGATCGCGATCTCACCGCGCCGCCGGGATCGCCCGTCGAAGGCGCGCGCTACATCGTGGCCGCCACCGCCGCCGGCGCCTGGGCGGGCCGCGAGGACGACATCGCCGCCTTCCAGGACGGCGCCTGGGCGTTCCGCACGCCGGCGGAAGGCTGGCGCGCGTGGATTTCCGACGAGGATCGTCTCGTCGTGTTCGACGGCGCCGACTGGATCGACGCGGGCGCGGAAGAAGTTTCGCTGCTCGGCGTGAACACGGCGGCGGACGCGACGAAGCGGCTTGCGGTCGCGAGCGCGACGTCGCTCTTCACACATGCGGGCGCAGGCCACCGCCTCACGGTAAACAAGGCCGCCGGCGCCGACACCGCCAGCGTCCTGTTGCAGAACGCCTTTTCCGGTCGCGCGGAACTGGGCCTCTGCGGCGACGACAAGCTGCACCTGAAGGTCTCCAGCGACGGCGCGGCGTGGAGCGAGGCGCTCGTCATCGACAATGCAAACGCGCGCGTGGGACTCGGCGTCACCGCGCCCGCCGAGCGGCTCCACATCGCGGGCAATCTGCGCGTCCAGGACAGCGCGGCGTTCTTCAGCTTCTACAACTCCGCAGGCTCCACGCGGACGGGCTATTTCCAGGCGCATGCGAGCGCGGGCTTCTATTTCGTGATGGAGCTGGCGCAGCCCATGTTCTTCTACACCTCGAACGCGCTGCGCATCGCCATCCTCGCGAGCGGGGAGGTGGGTGTCGGCACGGCTTCGCCGACGACGGCGCTCGATGTGAATGGCGGCGTGCGCGTGGGGCAGAGTGCGAAGGCGTCGCTGCCATCGGCGGCAACCGTCGGCGCGGGGACGCTCTTCTATGTCAGCGATGAAGCGGGCGGGGCCGTGCTTGCCTTTTCCGACGGGACCGATTGGCGACGCGTGACGGATCGCGCCGTGGTGAGCTGATGTGGTGCGCCGGACTGCGCCATTTCAACTGGCGCAGTCCGGCGCATTTTTGTCCCGATGCGGCGGAGTCTGGCGCAGTCTGGCAGGTTTCGCGTTCAGCGATCTTCCGCCGCCAGCCGCTCGGCATAGACGGCGTAGAGCGCGCGCGCGTGCTCAAGCTCGGCGGGCGTGTCGATGTCGACGGCCTTCCACGCCGGCAGCTCGTAGCCGACATAATTCGTGTCGTCGGCAATGTTCGCGGCATCGAGCAGGAAGCGCGCGGAGAAGATCGTGAACGTGCCGGTCTCGTAATAGGCCGGCGCTAGATCCTGGCTCCGCGAGAACGCGCCGCCTGGCGTGCGCGGCACGAGGCGGCCATCCGGTTCGCGCGCGTAGAGCCACTCCGCCGGCACCGGGTTGCGCCCGATGGTGAGGAGGTTTTTCGCCCCGCCATGCGCGCGATAGACGTCCCACGCCGCGCGCATGTCGTGCGCCGTGATCATCGGCGCGCAGGGGAAAAGGATGAAGACGTGCTCGAACACACGGCCTTGGCGCTCCAGCGTCTGCAGCACCCACCGCGCGACGGGCAGGATGCCGGTCATGTCGTCTGAAAGTTCGGCGGGGCGTGCGGGTTCGGGATCAGCGCCGCGTGCGCGCGCAATCGCGCGAATTTCGTCGTCGTCGCTCGACACGTGCACCGCGCCGAAAATGCCCGCGCGCAACGCCGCATCGATCGGATACGCAACCATGGGCTTGCCATGGAAGTTGATCACGTTCTTGCGCGGAATCCGCTTCGACCCGCCGCGCGCCGGCACCAGCGCGAGAATGTTCGAGGCGGGATCGAGCGCCATCTAGCCCACCAGCGCGAAGTCGGTCGGCGTGCCGGCCTCGATTGCGGCCTTGGCCTTCTTGCCGATGAGGTCCTTCAGATGCTTCGTGTGCAAGCCGTTGGCCGGTCGGATGGAGCGCACATGCGCCGCCGTCACCGTCTCGCCTGCCGCCAGCGGCTTCACGAAATAGAGGCTCCGGCGGAATTGCCGCGTCGCCGCTTCCGACGCCGAAACTTCCACATCCGCACGGCCAATCGAAGCGAACGCATCGCGCGCGCCGTCGCAGTATTCCTTCAACTCGCCCGCATCGAGCGAAAACGCACTGTCGATTCCGCCATCCGCGCGGTCCGTGGTGAAATGCTTCTCGAACGCCGCGCAGCCGAGCGCCGTCGCAATCGACGCCGCCAGCGTGCCCATGGTGTGATCGGAGAACCCGACGAGGACGTCGAATTTCTCCGCCAGATACGGAATCCGCGACAGGTTCGCATCCTTCAGCGGCGTCGGATAGCCGGAATTGCAATGCAGGACGAGCAGCTCCTTGGCGCCGTTCTGCCGCAGCACGTTCACCGCCTCGCCGATTTCTGCGTCGGTCGCCATGCCGGTGGAAACGATGACGGGTTTGCCCTTCGAGGCCACGTATTCCATCAGCCCGAAATCAACGATCTCCGCAGACGCGATCTTGAACGCAGGTGCGCCGAGATCGGTCAGCAGATCGACGGCGGTCGGATCGAAGGGGCTCGAGAAAATCGTGATCCCGATCTCCTTGGCGTAGGCGAACAGCTCTGCGTGCCACGCCCACGGCGTGTGCGCTTCCTCATAGAGATCATGTAGCTGGCGGCCTTTCCACAATCCGTCGCCGACGATGAATTCCGGGCGCGTCGAGCGGATTGTGATCGTGTCGGCGGTGTAGGTCTGCAGCTTCACCGCATCGGCGCCGGCGTCCCTGGCGATCTTCACCAGCAGGCGCGCGCGCTCAAGGCTGCCATTGTGATTGCCCGACATCTCGGCGATCACGTAGGGCGGATGGCCCGGTCCGAGGGGGCGACCGGCGATGGAAAAACTGGTGCGTGTCATGCGCGCGGCTTAGCCTCTTTGCTGCTTGGCCGACAAGGCCGTCAAAAGCGCCTCGGCAGTGCGCGCCGCGCCATGGCCGTCGGGCTGGTCGAGAACGAGGGGATGGGGGTCAGCGAGCGCCGCCAGCGCCGCTTCGGCAATCGCGGCGGCGTCGGGCGTGTCGAACACCGTCAAACCGAGATCGCGCGCGGCGTCGAGGGCGAGTTTCTGGTTGTCCACCACGCACACCGCAATGGCCGGCAGCGCTGCGGCGAGGGCCTCAAGAAACGTCACGCCGAGCGAGCCGACGTAGAGCGTCGCCCGCGCCATGAGGTCCGGCATGTCGGCGCCGCGATGCACCGTGACGTTTGCAGGCAGATCGGTTTCGCCGACGCCCGACAGGGGCCCGAGCGCTATGTCGATGGGTCCGGAAAACTGCTGCGCCATGCGTCGGGCCACGTCGACGCCCACGGCGCCCGTTACGCCGCCGCCGAACGTCAGCAGCGCGCGCGGCTCGGTGCGTCGTGCGCCGTCGCGCGTCGCTGTAAACGCCGCTTTGATCAGCGCCCACTTCGGGCCGAGGAGGGCGTCCTCATACTGGTATCCGCGATAGGCGAGACGGTCGCCGTATATGTTCTGGTTCACCAGCACGTCGCACGCGACGGGCCGGTCGCCGAGATCGTCGATGACCACGAACAGCCCGTTCGGCGGACGCCGGATTTCCACTTCTTCGGCGGTGAAGCGCAGGCCGTCGACGATGACCATGTCCGCTGGCGCGAAGAGGGCGGTGGTCAGGAGTTCGGTTTGCAACGCTTCGGGCGAATGCACGCCGAGACTGTCGGTGACGAGCAGGCGGACCGCCGCGCCTCGCGCCTGCAGGGCGCGCGCAAGCGTCGTGGAACGCGACAGGTGACCCATGCCCACCTGCGGCCCGCAGTCTATGATGAGGTCGACGGTGACGGTCATGCCGGCAGCGCACCCACGAAGGCCGCAAAGGTCGCGTACTCGCGAACGTCCGGCGCGGAGACATCGAGATCGGCGAGACGACCTGTGCGCACGCGGACGGCGGCGGCGCCCAGCGTTCGCGCGGCGGCCATGTCATGAAACGGATCGTCACCGACGATGACGGCGCGTTGCGGATCGGCGCGAAGCAATGCGGCGGCGTGGAGATAGCCCTTCGTGGCGGGCTTCGGCGCTCCGAGGTCCCAGCAATAGGCGATGGCGCCCACGCGCGACGTCAGGCCGAGCGCTTCCACCTTGCGGCGCTGCATGGTCCCGTCGCCGTCGGTGACGATGGCCACGGGGGCTATGGTGCTCAGGCGCGCCAACGCTTCGTCTGCGTTGGGATAGAAGGCTATGTCCGGCGCGTGCGCACGGTAGGCGGCGACGAGATCTGGAATCGCAGGCGTTGTGATCGCGAGCGTCTTGTAGAGCCGGTCGAACGCGCCGACGCGCCCGTACTTGCGGAACTCGTAGCGCAGGTGCGCGAGCACCGTTTCTGCATCCAGATTGTTGGCATCCGCGATCAACGGCGCAATGGCGCGATAGCCGCTGTCGACGTAGTCGACCTCGGCATAGAGCGTGTCATCGAGATCGACGAGGAAACACGAGATCGTCACGCGAACACATCCTGCGCGTAGCGGTACATCGTCAGGCCGTGGCGGATCGGACGCGGCGCGCGGGCGGTCTCGTCGCCGGCGAGCAACGCGAAAATGCGCGCCGGGCTCTGCAGCCCCGCTTCGATGGAACAGTTCGATGCACCGCCGAAACGGGGGTTCACTTCGATGAAGAGTGGGCCGCGTTGTGGATCGTCGAACGCCTGCACGGTATTGTGGCCGACGAGGCCGAGCGCCTCGCCGAGCTTCAGTGTCAGCGCCGCCAGCACCGGATGATCGACAACGGTCGTGATCTTTGACTCGCCTGCGACGACCTGCGTGCGCTCCCGCACCACCGCCTGCAGGGCGCGTCCGTCGAAGTCCATGAGCAGGTCGATGGAATATTCCGGCGCCGTGATGAATGGATGCACCAGAAGATCGTCCAGCGCGCCGAGCGTAGCGAGGGCCGCAGCGTTTTCGACGCACATCGCGCCGCGTCCGCCGGCGCCGGTGGCCGGGCGCACGAAGAGCGGAAACGCCGCGGCCACAGGATCAACGACGGGAATGGCCGCCAGTCCCACCGCGCTGATCGCCTCGCCGAAGCGGCGCTTGTCCTGGCAGACGGCGAGGCACGCTTCGTCGGGCACGAGCACGGTCACGCCTCGCGCTGCGAACGCGGCCTTGTGGCGCGCGAAAAAGGGCAGTTCGCCATCGCGTGTCGGCACAATGAGGCGGACGGCATTCGCGGCGCAGATATCGAAAAGTTCTTCGAGCGCGCCGGGCGCGTCGATGCGCTTCACGGGAAAGTGCCTATCCGAGAAGAGGCCCGCCGCGCACGTCTCCGCGACGTCGGCTGTGAACGCCTTGCCGCCGTGCGGCGCGGCGGCGTGCTGGAACGCCTGGACAAGCAGCACCTTGGCGGCCGCGCTCGTGATGAGGACGTTCATCGCGCGGCGTCCGGCTTCAGGTGCGCACGCGGAAGAGCGGCTTCAGCGGTTCGCATTCGAGCAAGTCGGCCACCGATCCGGCGTCCACGGCCTGCTTCACCACGCCCAGCACTTCGTCATAAACCGCCAGCGCCTCGTCGATCACGGCCGCCGTGTGGCTTGCGCCGATGAAGTGGATGCCGATGTTCAGCACGCCGCGTCGGGCGGTCTCCTGGATCCAGAGCGTCTTCAGCTCCCATTGCGAGAGGCCGGGCAGGTCCTTGATCGTGATGACTGACCAGCTTGGATCGCCGTTGCAGGCGATGACGTCTGAGAGCCCGTGCGTGGCTATCCGCGCGCGGAAGCCGTCGAGCAGGCGCGTCCCGTTGGTTGCGATGGTGTCGAGCGTGTTGTGCGTCTTGATCTTGGTCAGCACGGCGTCGGCCGCCGCGAGCGAGATCGCTTCGCCGCCCATGGTGAAGGAGAAAAAGACCTCCTCCATCAGGCGCATCACCTCATCGCGGCCCGCGACGACGGAGATCGGGAAGCCGTTGGCCATGCCCTTGCCGAGCGCGCAGAGGTCCGGCGTCACGCCGAACCGCGCCTGCGAGGAGCCTTCCTTGAAGCGGAAGCCGGTGACCACTTCGTCGAACACGAAGAGCGCGCCTGCTTTATGCGCCAGCTCCATCACCGCCGCGTGGTAGCCGGGCTGCGGGTTGGTGAAGGCGACGGGCTCCATGATGATGGCGGCGAACTCGCCCGGATGGGAATCGAGCAGCTTCTTCAGCGCGTCGAGATCATCGTACGGGAAGGTGTGCGTCAGGTCTTTCGTCGCCTTCGGAATGCCGAGATCGCGGGCGGTGGTTCCGATGCTCCAGTCCTGCCAGCCGTGATAGCCGCACATGGCGATGCGGTCGCGCCGGGTGAAGCCCCGCGCCACGCGGATGCATCCGGAGGTGGCGTCCGAGCCGTTCTTGCCGAACCGCACCTTCTCCGCGCACGGGATCATGTCGACAATTTTCTCGGCGACGTACGTTTCGAGCGGATGCGCGAGCGAGAAGACAACGCCGGACTGCAGTTGCTTCTGCACGGCGGCCATGACGTCAGGATCGCCGTGGCCCATGGTGATGGCGCCGAGCGAGCAGACGAAGTCGATGTAGCGATTGCCGTCGAGATCGAAGACGTATGGGCCTTCGCCGCGCTCGACAAACAGCGGGGCCGCGCCGATCGGCAGCTGCGTCTTCGACTTGGAGAAGGTTTGCGAACCAAGCGGGATCACGCGTTCGGCGCGTTCGAGAAATTTCGTCGATGCGTCGTAGCGGCGAGAATTGGGGCGTGCCGATTGCTCTTTGGGCGGACGACCGTCGTCCATGTCAGTCTCCGTCAGCGGCGGTGCGGGTTCGGCGGGAACGCCGCGCCCATGTTCTTGACGAGCACGTCCACGCCCTCGCGCCAGTCGGCGTCGAGGAATTTCTCGCTCTTCTGGTCGAGCTGGCGATGGACGAGCGTGTAGGCGGGATGCGCGGTGAAGAGCTTGGAGAACTCCATCTTGTGCGCGCGCAGACCGGGCAGGTGGGCGTAGTCGTTGAAGTAAGGTTGGGCGGCGACGAAATCGAAGACGATGAGCGTCCCGCCATCGGCGAGCACGCGGTCTGCCTCCGCCACGGCCCGCAAGTGCAGTGCGGGGTCTACCAAGTACATGCAGAAGCCGAGGATCACGAGGTCGAAGGCGCCCGTTTCGAAGGGCAGTTCGTCCGCCGCGCCGACGCGGAGATCGATGTCAGGGTTGGCCTTGCGCCCGTCAGCGACCGCCTGCGCCGAGGGCTCGACCCCGCAGCCGCGGGCGCCGAGGCTTTTGGCCAGCGCCGCCACCCGGTGGCCGTTGGCGGCCCCGATTTCGAGAAAGGCCTTTGGCTTCAGGTGCAGCGCAGCAATCGCCTCCACCACCACATCGCGCTTGCCATGTGACAGGTGTGCGACATTGCGCTCGAACCAGCGGTCGCCTTCGCCGCCGAGGAACGCCGCCTTCTGGGTGTGATCGGAGGCCATGCCGTCCCGCCTGAGGTAAGGCCTTTCCCTAGTGGCGTGCGCCGGGGGCGGCAAGGCCGGAGCGCGGCGCGTTGACCGACCTGTGGCCCCGGGCTATCCGCGCCCCTCTTGGAGAAAGACCCCTCATGGCCGCGAAGAAGCCGACCGAAAGCCGCATCTCGGAGGCCAAGGCCACGGGCGAGAGCGGCGGCATCGCCGCCCTGGTCGGCCACATGAAGGCTGGCGTGGTGCCCGAGGCCGAGTTGCACGCCAACCTGCCGCTTTTCCTCCGCCGGCAGGAGCTGTCGCGGATACTGTTCCTCGACCAGATTTACCGCCAGATCCTCGACGTCTCCGGCTATATCCTTGAGTTCGGCGTCCGCTACGGCGCGAATCTGGCGCTCTACACGAGCCTGCGCGGCATGTACGAGCCCTATAATTACAGCCGCAAAGTCATCGGTTTCGATACTTTCGAGGGCTTTGCCGGGGCCAGCGATGCCGACAAGGAGCTGGGCGGCGGCGCATGGAAGGAGGGGGACTACGCCGTCCCGCGCGGCCATGAAGCCGTGCTGGCCGACATGTTGCGGGTCCATGAGAGCTTTTCGCCCCTCGGCCACATCGAGAAGTTCCAGCTGCGCAAGGGCGATGTACGCGAGACGTTGCCGGCGTTCCTGAAGGATCATCCCGAGACGGTGGTCGCGCTCGCCTACTTCGACATGGACATCTACGCCCCCACCAAAGAGGCGCTCCGACTGATCAAGCCGCGCCTGCACAAGGGCTCCGTGATCGTCTTCGACGAGTTCTGCTGCGACTACTTTCCGGGCGAGACGCAGGCCGTTCTTGAGGAGCTGGACCTTCGATCCCTGCGCCTCAAGCGCCACCCGCACCAGCCGTTCTGCGCCTGGGCGGTCGTAGAATAGAGCTGTTTTTCGAGACGTTTTGATGTCGCCGCAACCTCGCCTTGACGCTCCGGGACGCCCTCTCTAAGCGTGGCGCGCCGCAGCGGGCCGGAAGAGTCGCGCGCGATTTTCAGAGAGTATGGCGGGTTTCATGGACGGCAAGAATATCCTCGTGACCGGCGGGACCGGGTCGTTCGGCAACGCGTTCACCTCGCACGTCCTTGAGAAGTACAAGCCCAACCGCGTCGTCATCTTCTCGCGCGACGAATTCAAGCAGTACCAGATGGAGCAGAAGTTCGGCAGCCACCCGGCGCTGCGCTTCTTCATCGGCGACGTGCGCGATCAGGATCGCCTCAACTTCGCAATGAACGACATCGACGTCGTCTTCCACGCTGCGGCGATGAAGCAGGTCGTGGCGTCGGAGTACAATCCGATCGAGTGCATCAAGACGAACATTCTTGGCGCAGAAAACATCATCCGTGTCGCGATCCAGAAGAAGATCCGGAAGGTCGTCGCCGTCTCGACCGACAAGGCCGTGAAACCGATCAATCTCTACGGTGCGTCAAAAGCGTGCATGGAGAAACTCTTCGTCGCAGCCAACCACCTGGCAGGCAAGGACGGCACGCGGTTCGCCTGCGTGCGTTACGGCAACGTCATCGGGTCGCGCGGCTCCGTGATCCCGGTGTTCCTTGCGCAGAAGGACGGCGGCGTTCTCTCCATCACCGACGACCGCATGACGCGGTTCTGGCTGCGCATCGAGGATGGCGTCGCCTTCGTCGACGAGTGCGCGAAGATGATGAAGGGCGGGGAAACCTTCGTGAAGAAAGTCCCCTCCATGCGGATCACCGATCTGGCCCGCGCCATCGCCCCGGACTGCAAGCTCAACATCATCGGCATCCGCCCCGGTGAGAAGCTCCACGAGGCTATGGTCGCCGAGGAGGAGAGCCTGGTGACCAAGGAGTACAAGGACTTCTTCGTCGTGGAGCCCCAGATCAAGATGTGGGGCGATGGCAAGGACGCGGGGGTCTACAATGGGGAGAAAGGCAAGGCGGTCGCCCAGGGCTTCTCTTATACCAGCGAAAACAACGCGGTCTGGCTGGGTGTAGACGACATATTGACCCTCATCGATCAGACCAACATCGTCTCCCACTGACGGGAGCGCCGTCGGAGGGTCAGTTTTGAGCGTCTTTGAGAAGGTCAGGCAGAAGGCGGCCAATGCCGCCTATCGGGTCGTCGGCCACACGGCGCGCCTCGCGTTTCACCTCGTGCCGGCCCGCCACGCGCACGCGCTCATGAAGTTCCTGTCGTTCGGGCCGAGCATCCGTCTCGTCGACCCGATCTGGCGGCCGATGTTGCTGGCCAACCACTACCGCTTCCTCGCCGCCGACTGGGTGGCCTACTACGAGCGCCGCGTGAAGACCGCGCCGGCCATGGTGCGTCGGGTGCAGATGCTCATCGACACCAAGCAGTTCGACAAGGCCAAGGAACTCATTCCGCTCGCCAAGGACCGCGTGTACGCGCGCCGTGTGCAGGAAAAGCAGTTCATGCGCGTCGTCGATCAGGAAATGATCATCGAACTCGAGGAGCACGGCCTCACGCCGCGGCTCGAAGCGGCGATCATCGGGCGCAGCAGCATCGGCGAGTACTTCTATCGCCGCGCTTGGGAAGCGCACACCATGCTGAACGGCAAGCGCGTGCTCGACTGCGTTCGCATCTATTTTCTGGCCGTGCGCTTCAAGCCGGAAGTCGTCGCCTACTGCTGCGATGTGCTGTTGAAGCCGAACGAGCAGTGGAACGCCATCGTCCAGTTTGTCGACAAGGCGCGCGAAATTCACGGTCGCATGCCGATCGAGGATCCCACCTTCAAGAAGCGGCGCGAACAGCGCGCGGTGCAGAACGAACTGCTGGCGCTCAAACTGCTTGGTCTCGTGAACGCGGCGCGTTTCACCGAAGCCGCCGCGATGATCCCGGCCGAGCCGCCGCAGGAAATGCTTCCTTCCATCGCGGCCTACCACGCCGCACTCGGCCAGCAGGAAGAAGCGACGCGCGTGTCGTCCGATGCGCTCTACATCCTGCAGGAAAACTGGACGCCCGCCATCCGCGACAAGCTGGGTGAACTGGTGTGCGCGCTGGGCGTGATGATGGAAGAGGCGCGCGAGTTCGATGCGGCCCGCGCGCTCTACCGGCGCGCCTACGATATCGGCGGGATCAAGTTCTACATTCCCGAACCGGTCTATCGCTATTTCTCCATGATGATGGCCAACGGGGAATGGGATGAGGCGATCCTCGTCCTGCGACGCGCGCACCTGATCCTTTGGCGTTCCTTCGCCAAGCTGGCGAAAGAGCCGCCTGCAGAGCGGATCGAGCGCGGCGAGTACATCCCGAAAGCCGGCGCTCTCTTCCTTGGCGGCTGGGGCATCGGCGACGAGATCATGCGGCTCTCCATTCTGCGCGAGGCACGCGCGCCGGGCGGCAAGTACGCCTACCTGTGCGATCCGCGCTTCAAGGCGATGTTCACGCGCGCCATGCCGGATGTGGAGTTTTTCTCCAACTCGCGCATCTTCGGGCCGTTCAGGGTCAGCGAGGAGGAATATTGGCGCGATCGCGAAGGCGCCCCGATCGACAGCGATCTCGCGCGCGTGTCGGAACTCGTGATGAAGAAGAAGGAAGGCTATCCCGACGTCGCGCTGTCGGAAGATCTCTTCTACCACTTCGTCGCGCAGAAGGGCGCTTACCGGGGTAGCGCCAAGCCGCTCCTCACCGCGATGCCCGACAAGGTCGAGGCGGCGCGCAAGTGGCTGGCGACGCTGCCGTCCGGCGTCAACATCGGCATCAGCTGGCGCTCAGGTACGCGCGACATCTACCGGAACAAAGCCTACACCGAGATCACGAACTGGGGCGAAATCTTCGCCATTCCGGGCTTGAACTTCATCCTGCTGCAGTACTCCGACGTATCGGAGGAATTGAAGGAGGTCGAAGCAAAGTATGGCGTGAAGATGCACGCCATGCCGGGCGTCGATCTCAAGGACGATCAGGAAGACATCGCGGGTCTCTGCATGGCGTGCGACATCGTTCTGACGCCCGGTACAGCGCTTCGCGAACTCGCCGGCGCGCTTGGCGCGCGCACATGGTCCCTGTCGACGACGCCGTATTACCCCGATCTCTGGCGCATCGATCCCGAGGACAGCGTCACTGACGTTCTTTTCCCATCTATCCATCATTTCACCGCCATGCGACATGGCTCGCGTGAAGCGGTGCTGACGGCCATCGCCGAGGAGTTGAAGACATGGCGGACGCAGGCGAGCGCGGCGTGACGCGCTTCCTCGGCTACGGGCGGCAATCGATCGAGCAGGAAGACATCGACGCGGTGGTCGCTGCGCTCAAGGGTGATTTCCTGACTCAAGGGCCGCTGGTGCCGGCGCTTGAGAAGGCGCTCGCGGAGGCGTGCGGCGCAAAGTATGCGGTCGCGGTGTCGAGCGCGACGGCAGGGTTGCATATCGCTTGTCTCGCTGTGGGCATGAAGTCCGGGGATGTCGGCGTCACGCAGCCGATCACGTTCATCGCCAGCGCGAACTGCTTCGCCTATTGCGGCGCCGAGATCGAACTGGCCGACGTTGATCCGGATACGATGATGATGGCGCCGGCGGCGTTGTCGGAGGCATTGAAGCGTCGTCCAGAGATCAATGTCGTCGTCCCGGTGTCCTTTGGCGGTCTTTCGAGCGATGGCGCGAAGCTGCGCGCGGTGGCGGGGCCGGATCGCGTTATCATCGAGGATGCGTCGCACAGTTTCGGCGCGTCGGAAGCCAGTGGCGTCCGCGTCGGCGGTGGTTCATGGGCGGACATGACCGTGTTCTCGTTTCACCCGGTAAAGCCGGTAACGACGGGCGAGGGCGGGGCGGTGCTTACAAACGACAAGGCGCTCTACGAGAAGCTTCTGCTGTTGCGCAGCCACGGTATCGAACGCGACGCCGATAAACTCACTGTAGGCGAAGTGGACGATCCCTGGTGGTACGAGCAGCAGTCCCTCGGTTTCAACTATCGCCTCACTGATATCCAGGCGGCGCTCGGCGTGTCGCAGGTCGGTCGCATCGACCAGTTCATGGCGCGTCGCCGTGCGGTCGCGGCGCAGTACGATGCGGCGTTCGCAAGTCTCAATCACATCCGGCTTGTGCAGTCCGATCCCGCGCAGCGAGCCCGGTCTGGCCATCACCTCTACATCCTGCGCATCGACTTCAAGGCCCTCGGCACGACGCGGCGCGAGGTGATGGCGCGGCTGAAGGAGCGCCAGATCGGCACGCAAGTGCACTACATTCCCGTTTACAAGCAGCCCTACCACCGCCCGCGCTTTCCGGACGGCGAGGCGCGCTTTCCCGTCAGCGAGGCCTTCTACGATGAAGCGCTGACGATCCCATGCTTCCCGTCGATGACGGACGCCGAAGTCGCCTACGTCGCCGAGACGATCAAGAGCGTGCTGAAGGGATGATGAGGCTGATGCGATGAAGGTCGCGATCTTCGGTCTCGGCTCCATCGGACGCCGACATGCGCGCTGCTTCCGCGAGGCGGGCGCGACGGAACTCGTGGGCATGGATCCGATGCCGGGGCGCCGCGCCCAGTTTGTGGAGGAAATCGGCGCCGATGCCGTCGCGACCGAGGCGGAGGCGCTGGCGCTCGGTCCCGACCTCGTCGTGGTCGCCAGCCCGAACATCTTTCACGTGCGTCAGGCGACGCTCGCGGCGGAGGCGGGGCGCGCCCTCTTCGTGGAAAAGCCGCTGGGCGTCGATCTGGTGGAAGCGGAAGCGCTCGCGAACCTGGTTTCGGAACGCGGCCTCTATCTTCACATGGGCTCGAACTGGAAATTCCACCCGGCCTTTGTGCTGATGAAGAAGCTGCTCGCCGAAGGCGCCATCGGCAAGCCGACGGGCGGGCAGGCGCTTGCGGGGCAGTGGCTGCCGGACTGGCATCCGTATGAAGACTATCGTCGCATGTACGCCGCGCGCGCGGACCTCGGCGGCGGCGCCATCTTCGATACCCACGAGATCGACTATCTCACATGGCTGCTTGGGCCGGTGGCGCAACTACTTGGCATGAAGACGCAATCGGGATCGTTGGAGATAGAAACGGAGGATGTGGCGGCATGCGTGCTGCGTTTCCAGAGCGGCGCCCTCGTCACGTTGCTGACGGATTACATCCAGCGTACGCCGCGCCGCCGCTACCACATCTCCGGGGACGGCGGAACGGTCGAGTGGGATTTCCACGCGGGCGAGCTGACGCTCTGCAAACCGGGTGAACGCTTCGCGGAACGCCATGATGTGCGCCTCGCGGATGTAAACGACATGTACGTCGCGCAGGCGCGCCACGTGCTCGACGACATTCGCCTCGGTCGCGCGCCGGTGACGGGTGTCGCGCACGCGCTCGATGTGCTGCGGTTGCAGACAGCATGGCGCGCCGAGACGCCGGTCGATCGTCGCTAGGCGGCCCCCAGATCTTCATCGCGGTAGGTAATGCCCGCTGGATAATGCGGGTCGGTGACCAGCGCACGTCCCCAGCGTTCGACGAAGCGCGCACGGTCGGCGATCTCCTGCGGGCGCAACGGGCGCGCGGCGCGACTGGAGCCTTCGTTGTGCGTGAGCATCGGCGTCGTGGCGCAAACGGCGGCGAAGCCCATCTCGCCGGCGCGCAAGCAATAGTCGATGTCGTTGAATTCGACGACGTAGCTCTCGTCGAAACCGCCAAGTCTCTGGAATAAGTCGCGCCGCGTGAAGAGGCAGGCGCCCGTCACGGCGGAAACCTGTCGCGTCGTTGTCAGCATGGCAGCGGGACCGGGGTCATCGCTGCGCCGGCCGCGCCCGGTGTGTCCGCTCAAGCCGCCGATGCCGAGCGTGATACCGGCGTGCTGCACGCGGCCGTCAGCATAGAGGAGCTTCGCGCCGGCGGCGCCGACGCGCTCGTCCATGGCCAGCGCCACGAGCGGATCGCACCAGTGCGGATCGGCGCTTTCGACGTCGTTGTTGAGGAAAGCGAGCACCTCGCCCTTCGCGGCGCCCGCGCCGGCATTGATCAGTCTTGCAAAGTTGAAAGGTTCGTCGAGGCGGAGAATCTGGACGTCGGGACGCGACTGCAATCTTTCCAACATCTCCAATGTCGATCGTTCCACGGAGCCGTTGTCGACGATGACGAGGTCGGTCGCTGCGCGTTGCGGCGCGAGAAAGAGCGTGTCGACGGCGCGCGCGAGCAGGTCCGCGCGGTCGCGGGTGGGGATGATGATGCTGACGCTGGGTGGGGAGTCAGGCGCAGTATAGCGCCAGGGCGTCACCGGCGCACGTGTTTCTGCAAGTGCGGCGGCGGAGGGCATCGTGGGCGAGAGGCCGATCTGTGCCGCCATGCCACGCAACGCCGTGTAGAGCACGCCGCGCGGCGTCACCGTCACGCGGATGCGCGCGTCCGATTCGGCGCACACGATCTCCGCGCGCGCGGAGGGGTCGAGCGTCACGCCGTTCACGACCGTGCGCTCGCCTTCGAGGCGAAACGGGAGCGCCAGCACGGTATCGCCGGCGGCGTTCACGAAGCGCACGAAGGCGACCACCGTGCGCACAGGCGCATCGCGAAAGACTTCAATCCGGCAGAGTTTCTCGGCGGCCATTCAGCTTCCCGTCGCGCGCGCCGACATGCCAGCAGGCGCGCGGCGAGGGCAAGGGCGCGGTCACATTGTGCTTCAACGCATGGGGCTAGAGCCCTGAAAACCGCTTGCGCGCCAACGGGTGCGGGTGTGGGATTGTTACGCGGCGCGGTGCGCGGCGCCACGCCCGATTGACCGCCGCGCGGGAGCCCATCATGGGACCGGCCACGCAAGCCCCACTGGAATCCAGACCCATGAACGCGCCCCTCGTCGCAAAACCGCTCGCCTTCATCGACCTCATGGCCCAGCGCCATCGCCTCGGCGCGCGCATCGACGAGGCGGTGATGCGGGTCATCAACTCCGGCGCCTTCGTGATGGGCCCGCAGGTGCGTGAGTTCGAACAGAAGATGGCGGCATTCGGAAACGCAGAGCACTGCGTCTCCTGCGCCAACGGCACGGACGCGCTGGCGCTGCCGCTGATGGCGTGGGGCGTGGGCACGGGGGACGCGGTGTTCTGCCCGTCCTTCACCTTCGCGGCGACCGCCGAGGTGCCGCCGTGGACCGGCGCATCGCCAGTGTTCGTCGACGTGCACGCCGACACCTATTGCATGGATCCTGCGAGCCTCGAAGCCGCGATCCTTGCCGTGAAGAAAGAAGGCAAGCTGACGCCGAAAGTGGTGATCGCGGTCGATCTCTTCGGCCAGCCCGCCGACTATCCGGCGATCGCCAAGGTCGCGAAGGCGCATGGTCTCAAGCTCATCGCCGACAGCGCGCAGGGTTTCGGCTGCACCCTCGGCGGCAAGCATCCGCTCGAGTGGGCCGATTGCGTCACCACCAGCTTCTTCCCGGCCAAGCCGCTCGGTTGCTACGGCGACGGCGGCGCGGTTCTGACGAACGATGCGGGTCTCGCGGAGCTGATGGATTCGCTGCGCGTCCACGGAAAGGCGACGGCCGCCGACATTGCGGCGACGAAGTTCACGCACGATCCGAAGTACATGGCCATGCGCATCGGCATGAACAGCCGCCTCGACACCGTGCAGGCCGCAATCCTGATCGAAAAGCTCGCCGTGTTCGCCGACGAGATCGTCGCGCGCAACAGTATCGCCAAGCGCTACAACGATGGCCTGCGTGATGTGGTCGACGCCGTGCCGACGGTGATTGAGGGCGGCGTCTCCGTCTGGGCGCAGTACACGATCGAAGTGCAGGGGCGCGATGATCTCGCCGCGCACCTGAAGGGCGAGGGCGTGCCGACCGCCTGCTATTATCCGATCCCGCTGCACCGCCAGATTCCCTACCGCGACTATCCGGTGGCGCCGGGTGGTCTGCCGGTGACGGACGCGAAGGCGGACGTGGTGATCAGCCTGCCCATGCATGCCGACCTCACCGAGGCCGATCAGGATCGCGTGATCGACGCCATCCGCGCCTGGAAACGCTGAGCCGCCTTGGCGTTCGCGTCCCGCAGTCGTAAGCGGAACGGGGAAGAACGCGGGAGGTCGCCATGAACCGTCGGGAATTTGCGGGGAGCGCTGCGGCGCTCGCGCTGGCAGGCTGCGCATCGACGCCGTCGTCCGATCTCAGCCAGACCGAAGCCAACGACGCGTTCCTCTACGCATTTGCGCCCTTCGAGATGGCGCGCGTCGCGGCGCGATCGACGATAGGGCCGGTAGGCTTCAACCGCTTCGCGCACCGCGCGACGCTCGCCGATCACACCGCGCGCACGGTGACGACGCCGAACAACGACACGCTCTATTCTTCTGCATGGGTGGACCTCACAGGCGGCCCCGTCGAACTATTCGTCCCCGACATTCCCGATCGCTATTTCAGCGTCGCCTTCCTGTCGGCGTTCACCGACAATTTCCACATCATCGGCACGCGCACGACGGGCGGTCGCGGCGGGCGGTACTGGATCGTCGGGCCCAGCTGGCGCGGGCGCGCGCCGGAGGGTGTGGAGACGATCCGCGCACCGACGGTCGATATCTGGGTGCTCGCGCGCATTCTCGTCGATGGTCCAGAGGATCTGGCGACCGCCGCCGCCGTGCAGCGCTTGTTCACGATAGCGCCGGTGACGAACGCCGCCCTGATCCCGCGCCGCATCGCGCCGACCTCCGTCAACGAGGCGCGCAATGTGCTGGCCGTCGCGAACGAAACGCTGTGGCGCTCGCGGGGCGCCGGCGGCCAGGTGGCGCGGGCGAAACAATTCCGGGCGGCGGGCATCGGTCCGTTTGCGGAGGATCGGTGGGATGCGCTCAGCGACACACATCATGGGCTCTGGAACGGCGTAGCGGCGAAGACCTACGGCATCCTGAAAACCGGCCAGGGCGCGCGCGGTCGCGAGGTGAACGGCTGGCGCTATCCGGCCGCACACACCGGCGATTTCGGCGATGACGACTTGTATCGCGCGCAGATCGCGCTGTCGGGGCTCGGCGCTTTGCCGCCGGCGGAGGCCGTGTATCTCTCCGCGTCGCGCGATGCGGAAAACCGCGTGCTGAACGGCGCTTTCGCCTATCGCTTCAGCCTGCCGGCAGGCGGGGCGCCGGTGGACGCGTTCTGGTCGCTTTCGATGTACGAAGTGGATGCCGAGGGGCGCCTCTTCTTCATCGATAATCCGATTTCGCGATATGCCATCGGCAATCGCTCGAAGGGGCTGGTCATCGCGCCGGACGGCGCGCTCGACATCACATTGTCGCACGCGCGCCCTGCCAATGCTGCGAACTGGCTTCCGGCGCCGCGTGACCTCTTCCGTATCACGTTCCGCGGCTATCTGCCGAAGCCGGCGCTGCTCAGCGGCGCCTGGACGCTGCCGGCGATCACGCGGCTCTAGCGTGACAGCAGCGCCGCGCGCTCGCCGGGTTCGAGCGGACGCCAGCAGCCTTCCGGCAATTCGCCGAGTTCGATCGGGCCGATGCGGATGCGCAGCAGGTCGACGACCGTAAGCCCGACCGCCTCGCACATGCGCCGGATCTGGCGGTTGCGGCCTTCGGTGAGCACGAAGCGCAGGCGTTGCGGGCCGATCTCCTCGACCGTTGCGCGACGCAGCGCCTTGCCGTCGAGCACGAGACCATGGCGCAGGCGCATGAGCATGCGCGCGTCGATGTGACCGTCGACGCGCACGAGGTATTCCTTGTCGAGCGTCGACTCCGGTCCGATCACCGCCTTCGCAAGAACGCCGTCTTCCGAGAGCATCAAGAGTCCGCGTGAATCACGATCGAGACGGCCGAGCGGCGGCAGCGATTTTCCGGTCGGCGCGTCGGCCTTTGCGCGCCAGAGGTTTTGGGCGGTGAGCAGCTCCGCCGCTTCAGTCTGTCCGGGGTCGGGATGCGCGGAGACCACGCCCACCGGCTTGTGCACGATCGCTGTCAGCTGCGCACCGAGCGCCGCGCACGCCGCGTCGCGCAGTGTCAGCATCTGGCCGCGCGTGATCTTGCGGCCGGGATCGACGACGGTCTCGCCATCAATCGCGACGAGACCGTCGGCGATGAAGGCTTCCGCCTCGCGTCTGGAACACACGCCCGACTGCGCGAGCCATTTGTTGATCCGCTGCGGTTCTTCGCCGTCGTAGGTGCGGGAGAAGGGCATGGAGCTCAGCGCTGCCGCGCGTACTCCCTCACCACTGCATCAAGGAAATCGCGGCCTTCATAGAGCGACTTCACGCGGATCTTTTCGTTGAGGCCGTGCGGATTGGTCTCGCCGGGGACGGCGAACATGCCGCTCAAGCCGTAAGTCGGGATGCCGGCGGTGTTGAGGAAGCGGCCGTCCGTGGCCCCGGGCAGCATGATCGGGATGATCGGCACGCCCGGCCACATCTTCGCGGCCACGCGCTCCACCGGCGCCATGATCGCGCGCGTGAGCTGCGGCGCCTGCGAGCCCTCGCGGCGGCGCACGACATCGACCTTCACGCCCGCGTCGGCGACGACGCGCTCAAGCTCGGCTTTCACTTCCTCCGGCGTGTGGCCCTGCAGAACGCGACACGACAGCGTCGCCTTGGCGCTCTGCGGCAGCGCATTGGCCGCGTGGCCGCCTTCGACCTGCGTGACCGTGCAGGTGGTGCGCATCATCGCGTTGTAGGTGGCGTCGGTCGCGAGCTTGTCGCTGGCGGCGGTATCGGCGGGATTGCGCGCGAGGGCGGCCATCGCCGCGCCCATGTCGCCGCCGGTGAGCGGCGCCATGCGTTCGAAGAAGGTGCGCGTGACGGGATTGAGTTCGATGGGGAAGCGGTGCGCATCGAGGCGCTGCAGCGCGGCGGACAGTTGCGTGATCGCGTTGTCGCGGCGCGGGCGCGAGGAATGGCCGCCGGGATTGGTGACGGTGAACGTCATCACCTGGTGGATCTTTTCGCCCGACTGGATTTCGAGCGCGACCGGCTTGCCGTCCGGCGTGAGCGAACCGCCGGCGCCTTCGTTGATCGCAAAGCCCGCCTCGATGAGATCGCGGTGGTTCTTCAGCAGATAGTCGACTCCATTCACGCGGTTCGACGTTTCCTCGCCGCACGTCAGCGCCATTTTCAGCGTGCGGCGCGGACGGAAATTCTCCGCCTTCATGCGGATCATCATGTCGAGGAAGACGGCGGCCATCGCCTTGTCGTCGATGGTCCCGCGTCCGTAGAAGAAGCCGTTCTCCTCCACGAGCGTGAACGGATCGCGCTCCCAGTCGGCGCGGTTGGCGTTCACGACATCGATATGCGCGAGCAGCAGGATCGCCGGCGAACGCGCATTCGTGCCGCGCAATGTCGCGACGAGATTGCCGTCCTCCGGCGCGCCGGTCGGGATGACGAGCTGCACGTCGGCCTGCGCGAAGCCCGCATCGGACAGCCGTTTCGCGGCGGCGGCCACGACGCGCGTGCACGAGCCCGTGGCGGGCGATGAGTCGATCTCCACCATCTCCTCATAGATCGCGCGAAAGGCGAGCTGGTCTGCACGTGGCGCCTGCGCGGCGGCGGGGAGGGTGAGGGCTGCGAGCGAAGCGGCGACGGCGAAAGCGCGGAAAATCAATGGCTACCTCTTACTTTGTACTGGCGTCTTGGCGCCCCTTCGCGGCGCGCGCAAGATGAGGTTCCAGGGCAGGGGGAATTCGCGTGAAAGTGTTCAGCAGGATCCCGACTATGGCCGAGGCCGGCTGGACTCTTGTTTCGGCGGAGGAGCGAGCTCGCAAGTATGCCGACACATTTCACATCCCAGATGCGAAGGCGCGGGCGTCTTTGCAGTATGGAGACGCCGCGAGACTGCTATTCGATATCGAGACGCGGCAGGGTGGACGGGTCGCTGATGTCGGCGTTGATCGGATGTGGGTCGTGGTTTTGCGTATAGACGACGACGGTTATTGGGGCGTGCTCGATAACGACCCGGGAACTGCCGAAGGCCTAAATTTGAATTTTGGCGACGTGTTGTGTTTCTCGGATGAACACATTTGCGAAGTTGCGCGTCCACCAGAAGGCTACGTTTCCGAGAAATACGGCGAGGCATATTTCAAAGGCAGTGGATGATCACGCCGCCTTCACAAAGCTATCAATCACCTTCTTCTCGCCCGCCTTCTCGAACGCGACGGTGAGCTTGTTGCCTTCCACGGCGCGGATGCGGCCGTAGCCGAACTTGTCGTGGAAGATGCGCGAGCCGACGGCGAATTTCGCGTCGCTGTCGGCGGATTTGGCGACGAGGCGGGCTTCGCCTTCGATGGCGGGCGGGCGGCCAAAACTCTTGCCTTCACCCATCCTGTCCTGCGCGCGTTTCCAGCCGGGGCTTTCGTAGCCCGAGTTGAAGCCTGCGCCCGGCGCATAGGCTTCAAAGCGCGCGCCGTTTTCGCCGACGCCGACACGTCCGTAGCCGGTCTCGGAAATCGCATCGACATGCGCTTCCGGCAGTTCGTCGACGAAGCGCGACGGCAGCACGTTCTGCCAGCGGCCATAGATCTGGCGGTTGGCGGCGAAGGAAATGCGCGCGCTTTCCCGCGCCCGCGTGATGCCGACATAAGCGAGGCGGCGCTCTTCTTCCAAACCCTTCAGGCCGTTCTCGTCGATCGAGCGTTGCGAGGGGAACACCGTTTCCTCCCAGCCGGGCAGGAAGACGAGCGGCCATTCGAGGCCCTTGGCGGCGTGCAACGTCGACAGATGCACTTCATCGCCATCGCCGCCGGTATCGATGTCGAGCACGAGTTCGACGTGTTCGAGATAGGCTTCCAGCGTGTCGAAATGGCCCATCGCCTGCACGAGTTCCTTGAGGTTCTCGAGCCGCGTCTGCGCGGTAGGCGACTTGTCGTTCTTCAGCATCTCCGTGTACCCGCTCTCGTCGAGCACGATCTCGGCGAGTTCGACATGGCTGACCTGCTTGCGGCGTTCGCGCCAGCGGTCGATGTCACTGATGAAGCCCTTCAGCGCCGTGCGCGCTTTCAGCGGCAGACTGTCGCCCTTCACGATCTCGCGCGCGGCTTCGAACAGCGAGCGGAAGCGCGTGGACGCGGTGACGTTTTCCGGCGGCGGATACTCGGTGATTTCGCCGGTGAGCATGTCGAACAGCGGCTCGTCCGGCTTGAAGGTGGGCACGCGCTGGCTGGCTTCGGCGTGCAGTTTCTTCAGCGTCGCGTCCGCGAGGCCGCGCTTGGGCTGGTTGATGATGCGCTCGAAAGCGAGGTCGTCGTCCGGGCTGCGGATGAGGCGCAGATAGGCGTGTGCGTCACGCACTTCCGCGCGCTCGAAGAAGCGCGGACCGCCGATGACCTTGTAGGGAATGCGCAGCATGAGAAAGCGTTCTTCGAACGCCCGCATCTGCCAGGCCGCGCGCACGAGTACGGCGCAGTCCGAGTGCTTGCGCCGGTTCTGCACCCATTGCTCGATGTCGTCGCCGATGAGGCGCGCTTCGGCTTCGCCATCCCAGACGCCGCGCACCTTCACCCGATCGCCGGGTTCGTCCTCGGTCCACAGCGTCTTGCCGAGACGCCCCGTGTTCTTGTCGATGAGCTGAGAGGCGGCCGCGAGGATATTGCCGGTGGAGCGGTAGTTGCGTTCGAGGCGCACGACCTTGGCGCCCGGAAAGTCGCGCTCGAAGCGCAGGATGTTGTCCACCTCCGCGCCGCGCCAGCCATAGATCGACTGGTCGTCGTCGCCGACGACGCAGAGATTGCTGGAGCCCTGCGCAAGCAGGCGCAGCCACAGATACTGCGCGACATTGGTGTCCTGGTATTCGTCCACCATCAGGTAGGGGAGCTTGCGGTGGTACTCCGCGAGCACGTCGGGGCGTGTCTTGAAGATGTCGATGACGTGCAGCAGCAGATCGCCGAAGTCGCACGCGTTGAGGATTTTCAGGCGCTCCTGATAGGCCGCGTAGATCGCGATGGCTCGGCCATCGCCCCACGCATGCGCTTCGCCCTTCGGCACGTCCTTCGGAATGAGCGCGCGGTTCTTCCAGTTGTCGATCTGGCCGGCCATGGCGCGCGCAGTCCAGCGCTTCTCGTCGATGCCTTCGGCTTCGATGATCTGCTTCAGGAGTCGGATCTGATCATCGGTGTCGAGGATCGTGAAGCTCGACTTCAGGCCCGCAAGTTCGGCGTGGCGGCGCAGCATGAGCGCGCTGATCGAGTGGAAGGTGCCCAGCCACTGGATGCCGCCCGCGCCGGGGCCGAGCAGGTGATCGACGCGCTCGCGCATTTCGCGCGACGCCTTGTTGGTGAACGTCACGGCGAGAACGTTCCACGGCTTGGCGCGACCAGTGGAGAGGAGGTGGGCCAGCCGCGTCGTCAGAACGCGCGTCTTGCCGGTCCCCGCGCCCGCCAGAACCAGCACGGGACCGTCGAGCGCCTCCACCGCCGCGCGCTGCTCGGGGTTGAGCTTGGCGAGGTAGGGGGCTGCGGCGCTGGCGCGCTGGGAGATGGGCAGGTGCTCGGTCACGGCGTCCGTGTGTGATTCGTCGAGGCTCATATAGGAGCCTAGCACGAAGCGGGAACAGGTTCGTGCAGCCTAGCCCAGAAGGCGGGTGAACTCGCGGGCCACCACGCCGTAGCATTCGCACGCCGCGTTCTCGAGGCCGGGTCGGTCGAGGATCTCGATGCTGCCGTGCCGGTACTGGATGTAGCCCGCCTTCTGCAGGATGGCCGCGGCGATGGACACCTGCTGGCGGCGCACCCCGAGCATCATCGACAGGAATTCCTGTGTCAGCGGCATCGGGCGGGCGCGGTACTTGTCGTCGGCCATCAGCAGCCAGCGGGCGAGACGCTGTTCGGTGTCATGGCGACCGTTGCAGGCGGCGGTCTGGGAGACCTGCACCTGCATGGCCTGCACGTAGCGCAGCAATACCTCGCGCACGCCGACACGGCTGTCGAAGGCGCTCTTGAGCGCATCGACTTCGATGCGCAGGCCCGATCCCGGCAACTGGACCAGCGCCTCGGCGGGCGACCGCCCCGCGCCGAGCAGGGCCGGCAGGCCGACGACCCCTTCATAGCCGACAAGGCCAGTCTCGAGGGGCTCGCCGTCGCTCAGCACGGCGACGATGGAGACAATGCCGGTCTCGACGAACCAGCAGTGGGTGATGGGCATGTCGGGTGTCTGCAGCGTCAGGCGCAGCGGAAGATCGACTGCGGCGCACTGGGCGGCGATAAAGGCTGCGTCTTCGGCGGGCATAGCCGCCAAAAGGGCGTTCTTGCGGTCGGACTTCACGTGCGCTTCCCTTCAAGTACGGGAGCGCGCGCCTCTCTCAGCCGCCGAACGCATGTGCATCCGACGATGGCGTACCTACCGGCCCATTGGGAGCGACGGTCAATGCGGAACCTCAGTGAGCCGCTTGCCGAACCCGATGACAGGCGCACTGGTATGAAGTGTCGGGGGCGCCGTCTGCCCGGTTCCGGACGTGACGGTCACGTAACTGACCGGCAACAGGCTGGATGGATCACGCGACCGTCCGGGCGCCGACCTGATCGAGGAGACCGGGACGCCGCAGGTCCTCTGGCGATATGCGCGCGTGGCGGCGCTGGCCCACCCTAGGGTCGTGGTGGCTCGGGGGCCGGATTGATGCGGTGCTCTTGAAGCCCGTGACGATTTCCGCGCTGACCACCCAGATCGAATGCGCCCTTGAGCGGGCGACTCGCGGCTGACCAGTTTATTTTTGGTTAACTTTGTGCGGACGCGTACCGATCATGCACCGGCGGGGGGATACGAATGGAACTTATCCACGAGCTGGGATGGCCGTCATGAACCTGCAACGATCCAAGAATCAGAGCCTGGTGTTTGCCGGCCTCGTCATTTGCGGACTGTGGGCTGGCGTGTTCCTCACCTACATGTTCTGAGCCCGGCACGCTGGCGCTGACCGCGCCTTGCCGCAGGACGAGCCGCGCTTCTACGATGCGTTCATGGATGAGAATGCCGCCCACAAGACATTGCGGTCCCTGATCAGCGCCGCCTCGCGCATCGTCGTCTTCACCGGCGCGGGCATTTCCACCGAATCCGGCATCCCCGACTTCCGCAGCCCCGGCGGAGTCTGGTCGAAGATGAGCCCGATCTACTTCCAGGATTTCGTGGCCAAGGAAGAGATGCGCCGCGAGGCGTGGCGGCGGGTGTTCTCGGGCGCGGCGGGCTGGGTCGGCAAGCAGCCGAACGCGGGGCACATGGCCGTGGCGCGGCTGGTGGATCGCGGCAAGGCGTTCGCGGTGATCACGCAGAACGTCGACAACCTGCACCAGGCCTCCGGCGTGCCCGACGACTCCATCATCGAGCTGCATGGCAATGCGAGCTACGCGACCTGCCTCGACTGCGGCACGCGCCATGAGCTGGACGAACTGCGTCCCGCCTACGAGCAGGGCGACATCCCCGCGTGCAGCGCCTGCGGCGGCATCGTGAAGACCGCGACGATCTCCTTCGGTCAGCCGATGCCGGAGTTCGAGATGGCGCTCGCCGACACGGCGGCGCGCACCTGCGATCTCATGCTGGTGCTGGGCTCCTCGCTGGTGGTCACGCCCGCCGCGACCTTCCCGGTGATCGCCAAGCGCAGCGGCGCCAAGCTCGTGATCCTCAACCGCGAGGAAACCCCGCTCGACGGCTACGCCGACCTCGTCCTCAACGACGAGATCGGGCCGGTGATGACGGCGATGGTGCCGACCAATTCCTGATCGAGCGCGGGCGCCGTGGCGTCAGCGATGGCGTTCGCTACAGCGGGTGCTAGTCTCCCGGCCAACAACACAAGAACGACCGGGAGAAATGCCATGTCCAAGCCGCGCGTCGCTGTCGTGGGAGCGGGCCTGGGCGGCCTTTGCGCCGCCATCAAGGTCAAGGAGGCGGGCTTCGACGTGACGGTGCTGGAAAAGGCCGAAAAGGTCGGCGGCACCTGGCGCGACAACGAATATCCCGGTTGCTGCTGCGACACGCCGGTGGCGCTCTACGAATTCTCCTTCGCACCCAACCCGAAGTGGAGCCACCTCTTCCCGCGCGCGCCGGAAGTGCAGGCCTACACCGAAGATCTCTGCGACCAGTTCCAGCTTCGCCCGAACCTGAAGCTTGGCGAGGAGCCGACGCGCGCGGTGTGGGACGACGCCAAGGGCGCCTGGAACATCACCACGCAAAAGGGGACGAGCTACGAGGCGGAGGTGCTGATCCCCGCGCTCGGCCAGCTCAATCGCCCCTCGATTCCCGACATTCCCGGCAAGGACAGTTTCAAGGGCAAGAGCTTCCACTCTGCGCGGTGGGACAAGTCCGTCGATCTCAAGGGCAAGCGCGTCGCGTGCATCGGCTCGGCGGCGAGCGCGGTGCAACTCATCCCGGAAGTGGCGAAGATCGCCGGTCACCTCGACGTGTTCCAGCGCACGCCCAACTGGTGCATCCCGCGCAACGACATGGAGATCACCGACGAGGACAAGGCGCTCTTCTTCACCGATCTCGAAGCCGCCCTGCGCCTCGGCGCCATGAACCGCGAACTGATCTACGAGCGCGCGGACCGCTTCTTCTGGCAGGCGTTCGAGTGGACGGACGCAGGCCGCAACGCGCTGACGAAGCAGGCGCTGAACCACCTGCATGCTCAGGTCGCCGATCCGGAACTGCGCAAGAAGCTGACGCCGGACTATCCGATCGGCTGCAAGCGCGTGCTGATCGTCGACGACTTTTATCCGACGCTCCAGCGCGACAACGTCTCGCTGGTCACCGAAGGCATCGAGCGCATCACGGCCACGGGCGTTGTCACCAAGGACGGCGTGGAACATCCCGCCGATGTCATCATTTGGGCGACCGGGTTCGAGACCACGGGCTGGCACTGGTCCATGGACGTCATCGGCAAGAACGGCGTGCATCTGCAGGAAATGTGGAAGGACGCGCCGGAAGCCTATCTCGGCATCACCGTCGCCGGTTTCCCGAACATGTTCATGCTCTACGGGCCGAACACCAATCTCGGGCACAACACGATCACCTTCATGATCGAGCAGCAGGTCGGCTACACCGTCGATGCGCTGAAGAAGCTGCGCGACAAGGGCGCGAAGTCCATCGAGGTGAAGCCGGACGCGCAGACGCGCTTCAATGCCGAGCTGCAGAAGCAGCTCGCCGGCACCGTCTGGGCCGATCCGCACTGCCATTCCTGGTACAAGACCGCCGACGGTCGCATCACCCAGAACTGGGGCTGGCACACGCGCGAATATGCCAAGCGGACAAAGGAAGTGGCGCTGGCGGACTACGTCGTCGGCTGAGGCGCAGGGCGACCTGCCCAACCCTTGAACCGCACGCGCACGAGCCAGAACGCCAGCGCTGCGATCGGCGCCAGCGCGAGCAGGTAGAGCACGGGCGTGTCCTGCAGCCATTGCGGAAAAACCTGCATCTGGCCGAGGAAGAATGAGCCCGTGGCGATGAACAGCGAAAAGCACATCCGCCACAGGTGACGCGCGATCCGTGAGACCGGCGCGAGCGTGCGCCGCACGAGCACATGGATTTCGCCTGCCGCGGAGAACACGCCTGCGATCGTGAAGAGCACGAACGCCTGCGGCGGCGAGCCGTCGACGGTGCCGCTCGGGTCGTTGGCGCCCATGTGCATGAAGACGAGCCCCGCCGCCGTGATCGCGAGCGCGAACAGAAGTCCAATCACCTCGAACGCGCCCGCCGTCACCTGCGGTCGCCGCACCGCGCGCCAGCCGCTCAGCAGCAGATAGAGCGCCATGATGCCGGCGACGAAATTGGTGCGCTGTCCCTCGTCGAGAAAGGGCGCCACGCCCGCGCCGACCGCGTAGCAGATCGCCATGGCGACGAAGAACACCGTGCCCGCCGCCCGATGCACGCGCGCGCCCTTGCGGCTCGCAATCGCCGTCGCGCCGGAAAGAACGCCGATCGCGCCGCCGCCGATGTGCAGATAGAGCAGGGCCGCCGCGCCGAGGTGCGCCCACACGGGGGCGTCTGCAGCGACCTGCAGGTTGTCGGCATGCGCCGCGTTCGCGGCGAAAACGACGGCGAAGACGAGCGTCCACACGGCGGCGCGGCTGGTCATGTCCAGCGATCTCCTGATGACAATGCGTATGATGCGTTGAATAAAGGTTCAGTCCGGCGCCGTGCGGCGACGCCAGAGCGAGAGCACAAGACCGAGCCCCATCAGCGACAGCAGCACGATGTTGATGGGCGAGACGCCCGAAGCGCCCTCGACGCGGTCGATCGGGTAAAGTGTGAGGACGACGCGCCGCCCGAAAAATTCCGCCAGCAGCCAGAGAAACATGAGCGGGACCATCGCACGGTAGCGGACCATGGCCATGACGCCGATCGCGACGATGCACAGATGCAGCAGCCCGAGGAGCGCCATCGACGTCGCCGCTTCCCGCAACGCCGCGGCCGAATAGGTGGAAACGTCGATTGCGTCGGCGCCGCTGGCCTTCGCCGGCATCACGATCGAGACCACGGCGATCGCGAGTTTCAACAGCAGCACCGGCGCAAGCAGCCACAAGCCCAGCCATTGTCCTCGAAATCTGTTGTCGATGACTGGCGGAAACAGCAGGCGCAGCATGTGAACTCCAAAGCGATTGTTCGTACGCCGACCATTGTCGATAAACGATAAGGAGGCCATGATGCTGCGTTGCACGCGCATGATCGGGCGTAACAGGAGCAGACATGCCGGCGCTGACGGTCTCAGCCGGAATCGTGAGCGGGCTCGCGGCATTCGCAGCCTCGCGTGGCGCCGATCGCAACGCGCTGTACGCGCGCGCGGGTATCGACGTCGAAGCGCTTGACGATCCCGACGCGCGTCTGCCGTTGGAATCGTACAAGGCGCTCCTGCGCGCCGCGCAGGACATGTGCGCCGATCCCGCGCTCGCGCTCCACTGGGGCGAAGCGGTCGACATGGCGGAGGTGTCGATCGTCGGCCTCATCATGAATGCGTCGGAGACGATGGGAGAGGCGTTCGCGCAGATGCAGCGCTTCGGGCGGCTCGCGCTGGAAGTGGAGGGCGTCAGCAACGGACCGCGCTTCGATATCGCGCCGCGCGACGGTCAGCTCTGGATGCGCGACAACCGTTTCGATCCCGATGATTTCCCCGAACTCACGGAAGGCGCCTTCGCGCGCCTCGTCTGCGGCCCGCGCCGCTTCCTGCCGAAGCCGCATGTGCTGGAAATCCACGTCACGCATGCCGCGCCGGCCTACCGCGCTGAATATGACCGCATCTTCCAGTGTCCGGTAAAGTTCAACGCCGACTGGAACGCGCTCCGCGTCGATCCTGCCACCACGACGTGGCGCGTCGCGCTGCAACCTCGCTACGTGTTCGGCGTGTTGACCGAACGCGCCGACACGCTGCTGGAAACGCTCAATGCGTCGAAGACGACGCGCGACGATGTGGAACGTCTTCTGCTTCCGTCGCTGCACACGGGCGCCGCAAGCGCCGACGCCATCGCGACCGCCATGGGCTTCAGCCGCCAGACGCTCTTCCGCCGCCTCAAGGCCGAGGGCGTGACCTACGAAGAAGTGCTCGATGCGCTTCGCTACCGCATGGCGCTGCACTATCTGCGCGGCGGCAAGGCGTCCGTGAACGAGACGGCTTATCTCGTCGGCTTCTCCGATCCCGCCGCGTTCTCGCGTGCGTTCAAGCGGTGGGCCGGCAAGACGGCGCAGGAAGCGAGATTGGAAGCGCGCAGGGCGTGATCAACGCGCCGCTGGCTTTGTGACGCCCGTCTTGTCGGCAATCCTGGCAGCGGATTTCATGGCGTGGACGCGAATGTGTTCAGCACGCTTGGCGGAGAGATTGGTCGTGCGAATGGTGCGGGAGCGGTTCATCTGTCTTGTGCGATCCTGTGTTCAAAGCCCCCTGTGTCCGGCCGGAATAGCCATACATGCACATTCTTGGAAATGTTGCGGGAACAGCCTGACGAGAACGTGCACGCATGATGCGTAGTTCCGGCTGGTCCGCCGCGCGCGGCTCCTGATCACGCGATAAAGCTCAGGTTCCGAAATCGACGACGAACTGTTCGTAGCGCCCGGTGGCGGGATCGGCGCGGACGACGATGGTGGCGCGGCGGTCGGCGAAGGTGACGTTGAAGACTTCCACGGTGAGCCCGCCGCGCAGGCGGTCGGCCTGCTGGGTGATGAGGCGGGCGGGGCCGAGGGGTCGAAGTACGCGGGAGAGTTCGCGCACAGCCGCGTCGTCGTAGTAAGCGCTGCCGTTGGGGGTGAAGCGCGTGCGGTCGATCCGGCCGACCTGGAATTGCGCGAGCATGTCGCGCGCGGCGATCACCTTGGGCGGTTGTGCGCGCAGCAGAAAGGCGAGGCGGGCGGTGAGCGCATCCTGCACGCCGCCGAATTCGCCGTTGGTCAGCACCGTGAGCGCGAGGTTCTCGTCGGCGTAGATGACGTTGTTGGCGAGGTAGCCGCTGACGGCGCCGCCATGGCTCCACACGCGCTTGCCGTTGATGGTGCGTACATCGAGGCCGGCGCCGTAGTTGGCGGGCTGGCCGCTGGTCAGCATCACTGAGGTCGTCATCGCGCGCAGCGACTCCGGCTTCAGCAGCGTCCCCTTCATCAGCGCGATGTTCCAGAGCGCGAGATCGGTCGGCCGCATCGCCAGCTCGCCGATGGCGTAGAGCCAGCCGCGACCTTCCTTCACTGCGGGTCGCACGGGACCGAGCGCCCAGCGGGCGTGTCCTTGCGAGTCGAGCGCGCCGGTGAGCGGGCCGCTGTCGATCTCCGTCGCGCCAGTCATGGCGAGACGGTTGAAGATGCGCGTCTGCTGGACCTGATGCAGCGGCTGGCCCGCGATCTTCTCCACGATGAGCCCGGCGACGGTGAAGCCGGTGTTCGAATAGCGGTATTCCGCGCCCGGTTCGTAGTCGAGCGGGATGCGCGCCCAGCGCGTGAGCGTGGCCTGCGCGTTCGTCTCGCGCTGCATGAGGCCGGGGACGAAATCCTGCGGCCAGTAATCGCGATAGCCAGAGGTGTGGCTGAGGATCTGCCGGATGGTGATGTCGCGTCCGCGCGTCAGCGTCGGCACATAGGGATCGATGCGATCATCGAGCGTGAGCTTGCCGTCCTCGGCGAGCATCAGGATCGCGGCGGCGGTGAACTGCTTGGAGATCGAGCCGATGGCGTAGCGCGTCTCGGTCGTCGCGCGCACGCCGCGTCGCGCCTGGCCGTAGGCTTGTGCGTAGGCGATCTCGCCGTCACGGACGATGGCGATGGACGCGCTCGGCACGCCGGAGGTGCGCAGTGTCTCGTTGGCGATGGCGTCGACTTCGCGGGAGAGCGCCGGATCGAGCGGCGCGGCATCGGCGCTGGCGGCGAAGGCGAGGGCGGCGACGGCGAGGAGAAGGGTGCGCATGCGCGCGAGACTAGCGGGGCGGCGGGAGGATCGCCATGCCGCCGGGGTCGTCGCGAGGTCCTTCGATCTCGTGGGTCACGTCGCGCGGGCCCGAGGTCTGGCGCGCGATCTCGGCGCGGATCGCGTTCGCCGCCGCGCCGTCGCTGCGCACGCGGGTGAGGCTGTCGAGCGCTGCGACGCCCGCCCATAGAACCGGAAATGCAAGGAACGCCAGAAAGAGCGGCCACAGGCCCAGCCACACGCCCGGCGTCGGCTGCGCGAACAACGCGTTCCAGAGCCAGCCGACCAGGAAGATGGCGCTTGAGGCGCCGAACGCCTTCCAGCGTGGCCCGAAGAACTCCGTGCGGATGGCCTGCGCGAACCCTTCGGGAAATTCCTCGCGCTGGCCGGTGCTCTCGTTGATGAGCGTCAGCATCACGGGGCCGCGTCGCCCCCGCACGAAAGCGCGTGCGAACGCGATCAGATGGCCCTGGTGCACGCCGACGGTTGAGTTGGTGAAGACCGCGTCGGCGTCGCGGCCGCTGACGCTGTCGCGCAGGTGTACGCGCATCTTGTTGACCGGCACGTTGCGCGCGGGCCGGCCCTTCGCGGCGGGCTCGACGCGGGTCTCGGAGGTGAGCTGCACCTTGGAGACGTCGCCCTTGAGGACCTCTATGCGGGGAAGCGTGGCCATGCCTGTTCCTCCCCGGCGAAGGCGGCGAGGTCAAGGCCGTCACTTGCATCGAAGGGGGTGTTGCGCGAGCAAGGCGCCATGCCTGCGCCGCGCCTCTACGTCGAACATGCTCTCGCCCTCGGCGCTTTGGCGCCGCTGGAGGAGGGGCAGGCACGTTATCTGACGAGCGTGATGCGGCTGCAGCCGGGCGCCGGCGTGCGCGTGTTCAACGGCGTCGACGGGGAGTGGGACGCAAGCCTCACGCCCATCGGGCGCAAAGGCGTCGGCCTGACAATAACGACCCAGACGCGCACGCAGACCGCAACGCCCGATCTCGCGCTCTACTTCGCCCCGGTGAAACGTCACGGGGCCGATCTCATCGTCGAGAAGGCTACAGAACTCGGCGTGCGCATGCTGCAGCCCGTCATCACGCGGCGCACCGTGGCGGAGACGGTGCGCATCGACCGTCTGCGCCGCATCGCCATCGAAGCGGCGGAACAGACCGAGCGCCTCGACATTCCTGATATCGCTGCACCGCTGCCGCTCGGTCGCATTCTCGACGGTTGGGATGGGGAAAGGCCGCTCGTCTATGCCGATGAAGCGGGCGACGATCCCGGCGCCGCTTGGGGAGGAGCAACAGGCCGCGCGCGACCCATCGGCGAAGCCCTGAGGGATGTGAATGCGCCGTCCCTGGCGCTGCTGACGGGTCCCGAAGGCGGCTTCGATGCGGAGGAGCGGCGTCTGCTGCGCAGCCTGCCGTTCGTGATCCCGGTTTCGCTTGGCCCGCGAATTTTGCGCGCGGAAACGGCCGCCATCGCGGCGCTGGCCGTCATCCAGTCGTCATGGGGCGACTGGTAGAAGCCGATCTGAATTGCGGCGACCTTGCGGCGGGCCGGTCGCGGCGCCACATCCCCGGTTCAAGAGGGAAGAGGAAGCGTCATGGCCGAGACGAAAGAACGGGCGCGCCCCATCGAAAGCCATGCCGAACTGGTCGAGCATTTCGAGAAGGGCAACAAGCCCGATCCGAAGACTTGGCGCATCGGCACCGAGCACGAGAAATTCGGCTTCCACGTCCGCGATCATTCGCCAGTGGCCTATGAGGGGCCGTTCGGCATCCGCCAGCTCCTGAACGGGCTCGCCGAGAAGTACGCCTACGACCGCATCATGGAAGGCGAGACCATCATCGGTCTCAAGAAGGACGGCGCCTCGATCAGCCTCGAGCCCGGCGGCCAGTTCGAGCTTTCCGGCGCGCCGCTCGAACATCTGCACCAGACGTGCTCGGAAGTGGGCGTGCATCTCGCGCAGCTGCGCGACGTGGCGGGCAATCTCGGCATCGCGTTTCTCGGTCTCGGCGTCTCGCCGAAATGGTCGCTGGAAGAAACGCCGATCATGCCGAAGGGCCGCTACAAGATCATGCGGGACTACATGCCGAAGGTCGGGCGTCTCGGCCGGCAGATGATGTTCCGCTCGTGTACGGTGCAGACCAATCTCGACTACGGCTCGGAAAACGACATGCGCAAGAAGATGCGCGTATCGCTGGCGCTGCAGCCGATCGTGACGGCGCTCTTCGCCAACTCGCCGTTCATGGAAGGGCGCCCGAACGGGTTTCTCTCATACCGCGCGCAGATCTGGACCGACACGGATCCCGATCGCACCGGCATGCTGCCCTTCGTCTTCGATGAAGGCTTCGGGTTCGAGCAATACGCTGACTACGCCCTCGATGTACCGATGTATTTCGTCTACCGGAACGGCAAATACATCGACGTGGCGGGGCAGAGCTTCCGTGACTTCCTCGCTGGCAAACTCCCCGGCCTGCCGGGCGAGAAGCCCACGCTCACCGATTGGGAAGATCACCTCTCGACGATCTTCCCGGAAGTGCGTCTGAAAACCTACATCGAACAGCGCGGCGCCGATGCGGGCCCGTGGTCGCGCCTGTGCGCGCTGCCGGCCTTCTGGGCGGGCATCTTCTACTGCGACGCGGCGCTCGAAGCGGCGTGGAGCCTCGTGAAATGCTGGACGGCGGAAGATCGCGAAGCCCTGCGCCGCAGCGTCGGCGTGTTGGGTCTCAAGGCTCCGATCCGCGGGATGACCGCGCGCGATGTCGCCCAGCAGGCGCTGGCGATTTCCCGTCAGGGGCTGAAGAGTCGCAACAAGCTCAACGCCGGCGGCGATGACGAAACGCACTTCCTCGCCGAACTCGACGACATCGTCGCCACCGGCGTCACGCCCGCCGAACGTCTGCTCGAACGCTGGAAGACGGACTGGAAGGGCGACATGACGAAGGTGTTCGAGGCGTGCGCGTACTAGCGGCTTGCCGCGCGCGCGCCGGGGCGTATCTTCCCCGTCACCGCAAGGGATGGAAGCCATGAGCTACGCTGTCGGCCACGACGATATTGTTCTCTGCGTCAACGCCGCCGCGAACCATGTCACGGGAGAGCCGGTGCCGCTCGTCGCCGGCGAGACCTATCGCGTCTGGGCGGTGCTGGAGTTTGCGTGCCCGTGCGGGCGTTCCGACGCGCTCTTGGACATCGGCGTTGACTTCGCCTGGTGCCAGTCCCGCTTTCGGCTCCTGCCCAAACCCAAGTTCGAGAGCAGGACGCGCGACGTCTCGGCGCCGAGAGAGAAGGAGACGGTGTGACGAGGGGCAGAGTGGGTAGCGATCCTGCCTTAGAGTGGTTCACCTTCGCGTCCTGCACACTTCCCCTTGCGCACCGCCGCGACGCAGCCCACCTTCATGATCCATGTCGCTCTCTCATGTGCTCTATACGAAGCGTCTGAGGCTCGAACCGGTCACCTCCGAGGTGATCATCGCAGCGAATCGAGGACGTGCGGCGCTTGAGGCGTCCATCGATGCGCAGGTCGACGACGGCTGGCGCGGTGAGCACGTGTTCGGCGCGGGCCGCTCCACGACCGTCGATTCCAAACCCCGTCACATGCTGGTCATCCACGAAGTCGCGCGCTCGCTGATCGGCGAGGTGCGCTTCGAACCGCTGCGCGGCGGCGAGGGCTACGAGATCGGCTACGCCATCGCTTCCGGGTGGCGGCGGCAGGGCTTTGCGACCGAGGCGGCGGCGGCGGTCATCAAGCGGCTGGAAGACCACGGCGCGATCCAGATCATCGCCGGCTGCGCCATGACCAACAAGGCGTCGATCCGCACGCTGCGGCGGTTGGGCTTCGACCTCGACGGCTCCTCGGCGCGCGGCAACGCCTTCTGGTGGGTGCGCCGACCCGGCGTCTGAGGCGCGAGGCACGAAGATGCCCTGTCGAGGGCATCTGATCGAAATCCTGCCCCTCAGGGGCGCATCCGTTCATCCCCGGTTCCATCACTTCGGCGCAAGGCGCTTGAAACCGCCCGCGACCGTGTGCTCTGTCTCGGTCAAATGACTGCGCCGTAAGAGAGCGCGGGGGAGAACATCGGATGAGCGTATCGGATACGGGGGCCCCGACGCCCCCGCAGACGCCGGCGACCGGCGCGGAATTCATGGGCCACCCGCGTGGCCTCGTGACCCTCTTCTTCACCGAGATGTGGGAACGGTTCTCCTTCTACGGCATGCGCGCCCTGCTGGTGATCTATCTCACGCAGCACTTCCTCTTTTCCGACGACAAGGCGCAGGGCCTCTACGGGGCGTATGCGGCGCTCGTCTATCTGATCCCGGTGATCGGCGGCGTGATCGCCGACCGCTTCCTTGGCGCCCGCAAGGCGGTGACGATCGGTGCGCTCTTTCTCGTGCTCGGCCACTTCGGCATGGCGTTCGAGGGCGGCGGCTCGAAGCAGTATCTGGATGCGGGCGGGGAGAGCTATCTCGTCGCCGCCGATGGTCGCGGCGATGACCGCAAACTACAGATCACGCTGCCCGAGGGCACGCACGAGCTGAAATTCGACAACAAGAGCTTCGCCGATCTGACGCCGGTAGCGGGTGGTGCGGCGGAGCGCTTGGCGGGCGACGCCTATACGGTTGAATCCGAACCGGCGACGCTCGTGCGTTCGCTCTGCACTTCGGTGGGCCTCACCTGCGGCGAAGTCCCGGCGTCGAAACTCGTCATCACGGGGCGTGGCGAATATCCCGTCCGCGCCGAGGGAGGCGATGCGGTCGTCGACATCAACGGCGCGGCGTTCAAGCTCAAGGAAGGCTCGACGACGGACGCCGTGGCAGTGGCGGCGGACGGACGTGAAGTCCGTCGCCTGGCGGCCGGCGGCTATGAAAGCCGCGTGGAACAGGAGCCACTCTACGTCCAGATTCTCTATCTCTCGCTCGCGCTGATCATCATCGGCGTCGGGTTCCTGAAAGCGAATATCTCGACCACGGTCGGCGCGCTCTACGGCCCCGGCGATCCCCGTCGCGATGGCGGCTTCACCATCTTCTACATGGGCATCAACCTCGGTGCGTTCCTCGCGACGCTTGTCTGCGGCTATCTCGGCCAGACCTATGGCTGGAAGTACGGCTTTGGCGCCGCCGGCGTCGGCATGCTGTTCGGCCTCGTGCAGTACCTGATGGGCCAGAAACACCTGATGGGCAAAGCTGATCCGCCGAAGCCCATCGGCGCGCTGACGGAAGGCCTCTTCTGGGTCGGCGGTCTCGTGGCGGTCATTCCGGCGTGGATGCTGGTGCAGCAGACCGAGCTCATGGAGCAGGTGCTGCCAATCCTCGTGCCGACGCTGTTCGTCGCCGTGCTCGGCTACGCCGTGCTGGCGTTCAAGGGCGAAGAACGGGGCAAGATGATCGCCGCGCTCGTGCTCATCATGTTCAGCGTCATCTTCTGGATGCTGTTCGAGCAGGCGGGCTCCTCGCTGTCGCTCTTCGCCGAACGCTCGACGGACCTCACCATCGTGCCCGGCGTCGTGATGACGGCGGCGCAGACGCAGTCCTTCAACGCGGGCTTCATCGTGCTGCTCGCCATTCCGTTCAGCGCCATGTGGGTGTGGCTCTCCAAGCGCAAGCTGGAGCCGTCCACGCCCGTGAAGTTCGCGCTGGCGCTGTTCCAGGTCGGCATCGGCTTCTTCATCCTCGTCGCCGGCGCGCAGTTCGCGGGCCCGGACTTCAAGGTGCCGCTGATCTTCCTCGCGCTGCTCTATCTGCTGCACACCACGGGCGAACTCTTCATCTCGCCGGTGGGGCTGTCGATGATCACCAAGCTGTCGGCAGCGCGCGTGGTCGGGCTGATGATGGGCGTGTGGTTCCTGTCGAGTTCGCTGGCGCACATCCTCGCGGCGATCATCGCCCAGCGGACGTCGTCACAGACGATCGGCGGGCAGGTGGTCGATCCGGCGGGGCAGCTGGAGAGCTACGTGACGGTGTTCACTGCAGTCGGCATTCTCGGCATCGCAGCGGGCCTTATCCTCTTCGTGCTCTCGCCCTTCATCAAGAAGTGGATGGCCGACGTTCACTGAAAGGCCTGGGTAATTTTCCGAACGTGGCGGGTGGCATTAACCACTCGCCACTTTCGCGCCCATAAGCGCCGCCGCTGCGCACAATTCACCCGCACTCATGGCTAAATCCAGAGCGACTTCTATAGTCGGGATGGGGGAGCGATCGCTTCCCCGCGCGAAGGAGGCGCTCGCTCATGGCTCGCAAGAGGGCAACCGTGGCTTCGGTCCGCACCGCTCCCCCACCGGAGCCGGGCGCGATGGATCTCTTGCTGGGCTGGAAGGCCGCCGATGACGGCAAGGCCGCCATGGGGTTTTCTTCAGCACGCGCCGAAAAGGCCGATGCCCCGATCATTGCGGAAGAGCCGATCTTCTATGGCGAGGACCGCCACCTCCTGACCATCGCCCCCACGGGCGCCGGCAAGGGGCGGGGCGTCATCATCCCCAATCTGCTGCGTTTCGAAGGCTCGGTGATCGTCATCGACCCCAAGGGCGAGACCTGGCACGTCACCGCACGGCGTCGCCGCGAGATGGGCCAGCAGGTGCTGCTGCTCGATCCCTTCCAGGCGGTAGGCAAGCGCACGGACAGCCTGAACCCTTTCGACCTCTTCGACCGTCCCGGCGCGCTGCTGGATGCCGACGCTGAAATGCTCGCCTCGCTGCTCGCGGGCGACGCTGGCTTCCACAAGGAGCCCTTCTGGGACAACTGGGGCCGCTCGCTGATGAGCGGCGTGATCGCGGCCGTTGCTGAGACGTCCGCCCCGGGCGACCGCCACTTCGGCCGCGTCCGCGAACTGCTGATGAGCGACGATGCGGTTTTCAACCTGCACACGCTGCTCGAGAACAACGAGGACCTGAACCGGCTCTCCAAGCAGAACATCTCGTCGTTCCTGCCGATCACCGAGCAGACGCGTTCAGGGATTCTCTCAACGGCGCAGAGTTATCTGAAGGTCGTGAATTCGGACTCGGCGTTGCGCTCGCTGACGCGCTCGTCCATCGATCTCGATGCGGTGCGCGAGGGCGCGCCGATGACGATCTACATCGTCATTCCGCCGGACAAGCTCGAAAGCCATGGCGCGCTTCTGCGCTTGTGGGTCGGCGCGCTGATGCTGACGGTCATGGGTCGTCGTCGTCGACCGAAGCGCTCCACGCTCTTCCTGCTCGATGAGTGCGCCCAGCTCGGCGAGTTCGGACCGCTGCGCCAGTCCATGACACTGCTGCGCGGCTACGGCCTGCAGGTGTGGCCATTCTTCCAGGACCTGTCGCAGCTGCAGCGGCTTTATCCGAAGGACTGGCGCACGATCTTCAACAACGCCGGCGTCTTTCAGCTCTTCGGCGTCGCCAATCACCTGATGGCGAAGGAGAGTAGCGACCTCATCGGCGACATCGACGCCGACACGCTGCGCAACATGGCGCCTGATCGTCAGATCATCGCCAAAAGCGGTGTGAAGGCGATCGCCTGCCGCCTGCCGGACTACCTTGAGGATGCGCCGTTCAAAGGCATGTGGGACCAGAACCCCATGTTCGAGGAAGAGCCCGAACCTGCGCCGGTAAAATCGAAGAAGCCGCAAGAGCCGGGGCTGTTCTAGCCTCAGAAATTCCCGCTGACCTCGATCCCGAAGAACCGCCCGAACTGGCGTTCGCGTTCCTCGTCGAGGAACACCGCGCCGTTGCGGTTGGGGCTGGAGAAGCGGCGCTCGCGGCGGAATTCGGAGTCGAGCAGGTTCCACGCAAAGAGCCGCACCTTCATGCCGGTGAAGCGCGTCGTCTCCACGAAGCCGTCGAGGAAGGGGCCTTCCTCGTAGGTTTCCAGTTCGCCCACGCGGAAGAACTGCACCTGGCTGCGTTTGAAGTACTCGAAGCCGTAGGCGAGTTTCATCGACGTGATGTCGTGCCGGAATTCAATCTCCACCTCTGTCTCGGCGAAGCCTGAAGCCTGACGCGTCCTGCCGGTGACCGGATCGGTGACTTCGCTTTCGGCCCAAGAAAGCTCCGGCTTCAGCTGTGCGCCCTTCAGGATGAAATCGAGCGGCAGCGTGCCGGTGAGGCGCACGCCGAACAGCTCGCCTTCGCCGATATTGCCGGGCGCATCGAAGAAGTCGCCGCTCAGCGTATCGAGGATCGGCACGAGATCAGAAGCGTCCTCGATCCACTCGCGCGTGAGTTCGAGCGCGACGGCGCCGTTCTTGCCGAAGCGCTTGTCGATCGTGCCCTGCAGACGCCACGTCGCCTGCGGCCGCAGATCGGGATTGCCGGCGGAGACGGTGTTATCGGCGAGCGTGGCGGAGCTGACGAAGTCGCCGAAGTCGAGTTGGCTCACGTCACGCAGGAATTTCACGCGGATCTGGTCGCGTTCGCCGATCTGGCGCGACACCTGTACGCTGGGTTTCCAGTAGGTGAGACTGCGGCTTGCATTGCCGCCGCCGGATTGCGAGATCGTGGAGTTTTCCACGGTCACGCCGGTCTCGAGCGTCCAGCGCGGTGTGACTTTCCAGTTGTGCGTGACGAAGCCTTCGAACCGCTCTTCCTCCACGGTGGCGTTGGCGCCCTGCAAGGGAAACACGACGGGGCCCGCGCCCTCATCGACAGTGAGGTTGGTCACCGCATAGAGCACGTTCAGCGCGCTTTCGCCGCCGATCTCCACGCGGTGCTCCGGCGACACGTTCCAGCCCAGGGTCGCGCGGCCGATGCTTTCCTGCAACTCGACGCGACGGCGCTGGCGCAGGATTTCCACCTGACGGTCGGTCTCGTCACGCGAGAGCGTGCGTTCGTCGTTGGCGTACCAGAAGCGGCGGTCGAGGCCGACGAGCTTCAGATTCCAGTCGCCGAAGCGGCGCTCCCAATCGCCGCCGATTTCCCGGTTGCGCTCGCGCTCGTTGATGGAGAGACGGAAGGAGTCCGTGGGGTTCGAAAGTTGATCGAAGCCCGCCGATTCCAGATCCGTCTTGAAATTCCAGCGTCCGCCCGAGGCGTTCAGGTTGAACGTGCCGCCGAAAAGTGGCGCTGTGATCGCGCCGTTGGTCTTGGCCTGGCGCCATGTGCGCGGCGTCGTGTCGGTGCGATACCCGATCAGGTTGTCCTGTCCGTCGCGGATGAGGCGGCCGCCGGAGAGCGGGCGCTCCTCGAGCCAGCGTTCGGCGCCGACGGTGAACTCCACGTCGCCCAAGCGCCCGTTGTAGGAGAGCTCGCCGCGCGGCGTGACACGTCCGCTTTGCGAGCGTTCGAAGTCCGCTTCATAGCGGCCCGATCCCGCGCTCGCGGTGCGCACGACGTTGACGAGCACCGACTGGCCCGCCGCTCGAGGCGCCGCGGATGAGTTCGAGGCGCACAACCTGCTTGGCCGGGATGCGGCCAAGGATGTCTTCCAGTCCCTGGCTCTTGGCGCTTGGGCGCGCGCCGTCGATGAGGACGTTGCCGCCTGTTCCCGAAAAGCCGCGCCGGTCAGAGCCGGAGTCGACGGAAAAGCCGGGCACGCGGCGGACCATGTCGAGCGCGGTCTGAGGGGCATACTGGGCGAAGAAATCGGGGGCGTAGGCGACCGCGCCTTCCGTGGCCGCACGGCCGGTCGTCGCCGGCGCCGTGGGCGCAGCGGAAACGGGCGGCGGGTCGACGTCACCCGCACCGGCCTCGGCGCCGGCGGTGGTCGTCTCCGCATGCGCCAGCCCTGTCATGGCCAGAAGCGCCGCCAGGCTCGCTGCGTTTTTCATCCGTTTCCCCAGGGGTTCCGTCCGCGAATTATCGAGGATCGTTAGTTTATTATTGTTTATCGAGAATACCCACAATGTGGCGAACATGGGGCCGCACGTCGCCGTTCGTCGCTTTCATGCGCCTCCCGATTGGAGGATGCTGCCCCTCCGCCGGTTGGATGCGCGGGGCACGGAGAGAATACATGACCGCTGCGAATGCCGACCAGATCGCCCTCTGGAATGACGATCTGGGCCAACGGTGGGTGCGAGAGCAGGCGCGGCTGGACGCGTCGATCGCACCCTTCGGTGCGGCGGCGTTGAAGGTGGCTGCGCCGCGATCTGGGGAAGTTGTCCTAGATATAGGATGTGGGTGCGGGGACACAAGTCTTTTCCTCGCGAAGGCCGTATCTCCCGGTGGCGAAGTGCTCGGCGTCGACGTCTCGGCGCCGATGCTCGCGAGGGCAGATGCGCGGGCGGCGGAAGCGGGGCTGCAGCATGTGCGTTTCGCTGAGGGCGATGCGTCTTCGGCGAAACTGGGCGGGCCGTTCGATCTTCTTTTTTCCCGCTTCGGCGTGATGTTCTTCGACGATCCGCAGGCCGCTTTTGCGCACCTGCGACTGGCGATGAAGCCGGGCGGGCGGATGGCGTTCGTGTGCTGGCGCACGTTTGCCGAGAATGAGTGGGCGCGATTGCCGGCCGTGGCGGCGATCGGCGTGCTGGGGCCGCCGAAGACTCCCGCCGATCCGCTGGCGCCGGGGCCGTTCGCGTTTGGCGATGCGACGCGCACGCGCGCGATTCTCGAAGGGGCGGGGTGGCGCGATGTGAAACTCGAGCCGTTCGATGCGCCGATGAAGATGGGCAGTGATGTGGCGGATGCAGCGTGGTGGTCGACGCAGATGGGACCGGCCGGCGCCATGTTGCGCGAGGCGGGCGAAGACAAACGCGATTCCGTGGTTGCGGCGCTGACCGAGGCGCTTGAGCCGTTCGCAGCGCCTGGGGGTGTTGCGTTGCCGGGCGCCGTCTGGATCGTTTCGGCTACGGCATGAAAAGCCTTTGCCTGCTGCACAAATGAAAAGGCGCCGGACCTTGCGGTCCGGCGCCTGAATTTCGTGCGAGGAAGAAGATTACTTCTTCTTCGCAACCTTCTTGGCCGCCTTTTTCGGGGCCGCCTTCTTCGCCGCCTTGGCCGGAGCCTTGGCAGCGGCCTTCTTCGGAGCAGTCTTCGTCGCCATAGTTTTCGTCTCCCATGCGTCGAAACGCTCCGACTCTTACGCACAAAAAAACTGAGTCGAGAAGATGGGGTGCGTCAGATTCTTGACGCTACATCTTGCGCCTCAGAGTCCGCCGACCGTCAGACCCTGTATGTAGAGCGTCGGTTGGCCCACGCCGACGGGCACGCTCTGTCCGCCTTTTCCACAGGTGCCGACGCCTTCGTCGAGCTTGAGATCGTTGCCGACCATCGTCACGCGCGTGAGCGACGTGGGGCCGTCGCCGATCAGGGTCGCGCCCTTGATGGGGGCAATAACCTTCCCGTTTTCAACGAGATAGGCCTCCGTGCACTGGAACACGAACTTGCCGGACGTGATGTCGACCTGGCCGCCGCCGAAGTTCGTCGCGTACACGCCCTTCTTCAGCGAGCGCAAAATCTCTTCGGGTTCCTTGTCGCCTGCGGTCATGAAGGTGTTGGTCATGCGCGGCATCGGCGTGTGCGCATAACTTTCGCGACGACCGTTGCCCGTCGGCGACACTTTCATCAGTCGCGCATTCATCCGGTCCTGCAGATAGCCCTTCAAAATCCCGTCCTCGATGAGCACGGTGCGCGATGTGGGCGTGCCTTCGTCATCGATGGTGAGCGATCCGCGCAGGTCGTTGAACGTGCCGTCGTCGACGACGGTGACGCCGGGGCTCGCGACGCGCTGGCCGATTTTGCCTGCAAAAGCAGAGGTTTCCTTGCGGTTGAAGTCGCCCTCGAGACCGTGGCCTACCGCTTCGTGCAGCAGCACGCCCGGCCAGCCCGGCCCAAGCACCACGTCCATTTCACCGGCAGGCGCGGGAATCGATTCGAGGTTCACGAGCGCGATGCGCAGCGCCTCGTCGGCCACCTGCTTCCAGCGTTCCGGCGCGATGAAGGCTTCATACGACTGCCGCCCGCCGATTCCCGACGAGCCCGACTCACGGCGCCCGTTCTTCTCCACCGTCACCGAAACGTTCACCCGCACGAGCGGGCGCGCGTCCTCGTAGCGTTCGCCGTCGGGGCGCACGATGGTCACGGCGCGGCGCGAGCCCGCAAGCGAGACGGTGGCTTGAACCACGCGGGAATCCTTCGCACGGACGTAGGCGTCGATCTCCGCAAGAAGATCGGTCTTGTCGGTGAAACCCGGCGCGGCGAGGGGATCGACGTCCCTGTAGAGTTTCGCGTTGGTGCGCGGCGGGGCGACGTCGAGCGTGCCGCCGTGACCGCGAATGGCGAGTTTGGCGGCGTCGGCCGCGCGACGGACGGCGTCCTCGTCGAGGACGCTCGAATGGCCGTAGCCCGCCCGCTCGCCGGCGACGAGGCGCAGGCCAAAGCCCCGGCTCGCGTCATAGCTCGCGGACTTGAGCCGCCCGTCGTCCCACAGGAAGCTTTCCGACCGGCTGTCCTCCACGAAGAGTTCGCCGTCATCGGCGCCGTGGGCCGCGTCGGCAAGGATCTTCTGGGCGGCGTCGAGGTCGAGGGGGGCGCCTTCGTGGCTGCCTGCGAGGCCGTCGGCCATCATCTGTCTCCGGGTTCTGAGTCTGCTGTAACGATATAGGGTGTCGGGCGGCGCTGTCGCGGGCCCGGGTGCGATTTGGGGGGTGTGATTTGTAGGGGCCGGTGTGGGGCGACAAGGACCGCCGGCGCCCTCGCCGGCAAAGTCGAACGTCCCGAACGACCCCGCCTTGATCGGACACAGTGTGCCGGCGAGGGCGCCGGCGGTCCTCCCGTCGCGCGTCCGCACAAGCGTCATCGCCCGCGAAAGCGTCTGCTTTCGCGGTTGTGGCAGCCAGGCGCAGGCGCGCGCTCAACTGGAATCCTCGCGATAGCGCTTGGGGCGGTAGAACATGTCGAGCGCCCAGGCGGTCGTGTGGAGCATGTCGCGGCGTTCCGCGAAATAGTCGTCACGGCCTTCCGGCGGCTTGGCGTTGAGTTGCCGAAACCGCGCGACGACCGTCGATGCGCGGATCGCGCGCGCGAGACGACGCGCATGCGGCAGCGGGTTCGCGAGCACGCGCCGCAGCGCTTCCATGCTGCGTGCGAGCGAGAGCAACGGATCGTGCGTCGCATGCACAAGATGCGGCGGCGCCGGTCGGCCCGTGGGCACGTTGGCGCTACGCAGCAGGCGCAGGTTCACGCGCCACGTCTTCGCTTCCTGCGTGACGGGCTTTTTCGGCGCGTGCGTCGACGCGGTATTCACACGCGCCTTCAACGGCGGCACATCGAGATGGATCGCAAACAGCGCGAGCGTGTAGCGCACGATATCGTGCAGGCGCCGCAACTGCGTGCGCGCCCACGCGATCGCGCGCGGCTCCACGTGATTGCGGCGCGGGACGTCTTCCGGATCGCCGAACTGGCCCATCAGCTTGATCAGCCCGCGCCGCGCCGTGTGCATGGCGGCGTCGGCGTGGCGACGATGCGCCGGCGGCACCGCGATCTCGGGCAGGAAACTTAGCAACGTCATCACCGCCCTCCTTTTCTCGCGTGAGCCTCAGCGCTCATCGGGCAAGGGGGATGATGAAAGAACTCGCGACCCGGTCGGATTGTTTTGGCGATTTTTCTGCAGCGGAGACGCGGAGCGCTTGTGCGCCATGGAAGAGTTTCTGCGCGGCGCGCGGAAAGCGAGGGATGAAGGAGTCCGCGATCCCCCTAATTTGGGTCGCGCACGAGGAAAGCCAGTCCCGATTGCGCATTTCCCAAAAGCGTCATTAATCTCCCGTCTCGGGACAGGGAGACAGCGATGCGGTGGGCGGCATTCGTACTGGCGGCGGTTCTGGTGTTGGCGGCGGGCATGGGCGACGCGCAAGCGCCGCCGGTGAAGCTCGCGCTGGTGATCGGCAATGCGGATTATGATGGGGACGCGCGGATCGATGCGAGCGCGGCGGGCGCTGCGTCTTCGGAGTCGCGCGGCTTCGTACCGGACCTGCGCAATCCGCTGAACGACGCGGGCGATATCCGCGACGCGCTGACACGGATCGGCTTTCGCGTGGACCATGTGACCAACGCCGACGGCGCCGCGATGAGCGCCGCACTCGCGGCGTTCGGCACGAAGGTCGCGGCCGCGCCGGATACCGCGCAGGTGGTGGTCTATTATGCGGGGCACGCCATCCAGGTGTACGGCGCGAACTTTGTGATTCCGGTGAAGGCGCAACTCCCCGCCGCTGACTTCGCAAACATGCCCACCAATCAGGTGCAGACCATCCTGCGCCGTGTGGCCGTCTCGACCACGGAGATCACCGAGCAGCTGAAACAGCTGCGCGCGCCGGGCGTGAACTTGCTCCTGTTCGACGCGTGCCGGAACAATCCATGGGAAACGCGGGTGCGCGGTATCGGACGTTCAACCGCCGCGACGCGGGGCCTCGCCGAAATCGCGGCGCCGCCGCGCACCATCATCGCCTTCGCGACGGCGCCGGGACGCACCGCGTCGGACGGCGGCGAGCGCAACAGTCCATTTGCGGCGGCGCTGAAAACGTGGGTCGGCAAGCCTGGCACCATTTTGCAGACACTGGATGGTGTCGGTGAGGAAGTGCAGACGGCCACGGGCGGACGCCAGACGCCGTGGTTCCAGAGCGCAAGCGTGGGTCGCGTGTGTCTGTCGTCATGTAGCGAAGAGGGCGGAAGCGCGTCGCGGTTGCCTGCGCTGCCCGCCGGCCATTTCCGGCTCGATTTCTCGGCCGCCAGCGGCAGCGATCCCCCTCGTCATGTCGTTGCGGCTGAACCTTATCTGCGCAGTGGGCCCGTTCGCGTGACGATATCGTCGCGGACGCCGGCGGGGTCAGTCATCGTCTTCCAGAACAATCAGGGAGCGTACGGCGGCCGCGCCATTGTTCCCACAGTGAGCCAGAATTTCCTCACGCAGATCAATACGGACAACACGCCGTCATCGTACGCGATGGCGTTCTCAAGACCGCTGCGCAGCTTCACATTCCAGATGCCGCAACTTTACGCGGCTGGAACAAGCGGAGTCACTTTCCCGCAATGGAAGGTTGTCGCCCTGGCCGCGGGCGGAGCCGTCGTTGCAACGGCGGAAGATGGCATTCGCGGAAGTTACGACGACTCGGCGCTTCAGCGACACACGCTGAGCGGTGCGCAGCCCATTGTGTCGGTCCGGGTCGAATCCTACTCCTACAAATTCGCCGCGTTCGAGACGGCGCTCATCGAGGAGATTGCTGTCGAGCCGGTGCAATAGCCCCCGGCTCGGCCAACGCTCAACTCCCCCGCTGCTCCCGCCGCGCCAGGAACGCCAGACGCTCAAACAGCTGCACGTCCGCCTCGTTCTTCAGAAGCGCGCCGTGGAGGGGCGGGATGAGCTTCGTCGGGTCCTTGTTCTTCAGGATTTCCGGGTCGATGTCGTCGGTCACCAGCAGCTTCAGCCAGTCGAGCAGTTCGCTCGTGCTCGGCTTCTTCTTCAGGCCCGGGACTTTCCGCATGTCGTAGAAGATCTTCAGCGCCTCGCCGACGAGGCGGCTTTTGATCTTGGGGAAGTGGACGTCGATGATGGCGCGCATCGTCTCGTCATCAGGGAAGCGGATGTAGTGGAAGAAGCAGCGGCGCAGGAACGCGTCCGGCAGTTCCTTCTCGTTGTTCGACGTGATGATCACCAGCGGGCGGATCTTGGCCTTGATGGTCTCGTTGGTCTCGTAGCAATAGAATTCCATGCGATCGAGCTCCTGCAGGAGATCGTTCGGGAATTCGATGTCGGCTTTATCCACTTCGTCGATGAGCAGGATCGGGCGCTCGGTGCTCTCGAACGCCTCCCAGAGCTTGCCCTTCTTGATGTAGTTCTTGATGTCGGTGGCGCGCGGATCGCCGAGCTGGCTGTCCCTCAAACGCATCACGGCGTCGTATTCATAGAGGCCCTGGTGGGCTTTCGTCGTCGACTTGATGTGCCACTCGATGAGCGGGGAGCCGAGCGCCTTGGCGACCTCGATGGCCAGCACCGTCTTGCCGGTGCCCGGTTCGCCCTTCACCAGGAGCGGGCGCTCCAGCGTGATCGCGGCGTTGACCGCCACTTTCAGATCGTCGGTGGCGATGTAGTTCGATGTGCCTTCGAAACGCATTTATGCCTCGGCTCGGTGACGTTCCCGTCACCGTAAAGGCGCGCGCGGCGGGCGCAAGCACGGGTGAGAGGTGACGTAGCGTCGTTTGGAAAATCGCTTGGCGCCTCTCCCTCCCGCGAAGTCGGGAGGGCAGGCGCGCCGCGCGCGCCGGGTGGGTTGGCGCAGGATGGGACTCGGAAACACCGCCCCAACCGCGCTCTTCGCCCGGCCATCTCGCGCGCACCCCTCCCGTTCGCTGCGCGACCACCCTCCCCATCGAGGAGAGGGAGCGGCAGCGGAGCCTCCGTCCCCCTGCCTATGCACCCTTGCGCGCCATCCATGGGTCATGCACAGGCTCTTACTCGCGCGAGAGGGGTGAGTCGAAATCCGGATTCGCCGGCCGAGTGGGCCGCGAGGAGGGGGGGGACGCGCTTTTTCCCGTGCGGGGCAAGGATTTGGCGGCTCCGGGGCCGGGGACGCCAAAGGTTTGCATTAACGTAAGGATTGCTCGCTAGACCGCAGGACATCGGGGCTGAGAGCCATGTCGGTCGGCGTTTGAGAGGTTCGATGTTCGGTAATTTCTTCGGTCTGGTTGCTCCGGACCTCGCCATCGATCTCGGCACGGCCAACACCCTCATCTATGTGAAGGGTCGCGGGATCGTGCTCAACGAGCCGTCCGTGGTCGCCTACGTGACCGAGGGGGGGCGCAAGGTCGTCCACGCGGTAGGCGCTGAAGCCAAGAACATGCTCGGCAAGACGCACCGCATGATGGACGTGATCCGTCCGCTGCGGGACGGGGTGATCGCTGACTTCGACGTCGCCGAGGAGATGATCAAGCAGTTCATCAAGAAGGTGATGCCGCGGCCGACGCTGATCAGCCCGCGCATTGTCATCTGCGTGCCCACGGGCGCGACCCCGGTGGAACGCCGCGCGATCCTCGAGAGCGCGCAGGCTGCGGGCGCCCGCGATGTGAAGCTGATCGAGGAGCCGGTGGCGGCGGCGGTCGGCGCGGGTCTCCAGATCGACAATCCGGCCGGCTGCATGGTCGTCGACATCGGCGGCGGCACGACGGAAATCGCGGTGCTGTCCCTCGGCGGCGTCGTGTGGAGCCGTTCGCTCCGCGTCGCCGGCGACAAGATGGACGAAGCCATCATCCAGTATCTGCGCCGCACGGAGAACCTGCTGATCGGGGACTCCACCGCCGAGCGCATCAAGAAGGAAATCGGCACGGCCAAGGCGCCCGACGAGGGCCAGGGCCTCACGCTGATGATCAAGGGCCGCGACAATATCGGCGGCACGCCGAAGGAAGTCGCCGTCACGGAGGCCATGGTCGCCGAAGCGCTCACCGATCCCGTCGCGCAGATGGTGGAAGCGGTGAAGCAGGCGTTCGACAACATGCCCCCGGAACTGGCCGCCGACATCTACGACGTCGGCATCATGCTGACCGGCGGCGGCGCGCTGCTGCGCAACCTCGATGTCGTGCTCGCCGAGCGCATCTCGATCCGCGTCTCCATCGCCGACGATCCGCTCGCGTGCGTCGTGCTCGGCTGCGGCAAGGCGCTGGAGCACCTGAACACGCCGGAAGGCCGACGGCTTTTGACGCCTGACGTCTGAGCGCGAAGCGGCTAGTGTTCAGCCGGACAGTTGAGGGCCAATACGGCAAGGGATAACGCGCTTGGCGAGACGCAGAAGCAGAGCGCAACGCGGCGCCGGCATACGCATCACCATCGGCGCCATTTCCGCGCTCGTGCTGATCGCCGTGGCGGCCGCGTTCGTGTTCACGCGCAATGACGGCGGCGTCTCCGCCGGCGACGATGTGACCGCCGCTGGCGTGCGCGCGGGCGCAGGGCCAGCCGCGGCGACCGGCGCCTTCTTCAAGCGCGTGGGCGACAGCTGGAAGGCCGCCGAACGCATCGAGGCGCTGGAAAAGGAAAACCGCGACCTGCGCCAGTGGCGCGAGACATCGCTGGCGCTCGCCGAACGGCTGGAACGCTACGAAGCGCTGCTGAAGATGCCGCGCGAGGCCTTTGGCGTCGGCGCACAGACGGACCGCACGATTTCCGCGCGCCTCATCCTTGACGCCGGCGGCCCGTTCAAGCGCACGCTGCTCGCCAACGCCGGCGCCGATCACGGCGTCGAGCGCGGCTACATCGCATTGAACGAAAACGGCCTGATCGGGCGCGTGGTGGCGGTGGGGCAGCGCTCCTCGCGCGTGCTCATCCTCGACGACTTCAACTCCAAGATCCCGGTCATGGGTCTGCAGAGCCGCGCGCGCGCCATGCTCGCGGGCGATGCGTCGGCCGCGCCGCGCATGGAAACCGGCGCCGCCGCGATCAATTCACCGCGGCTGGAATACCAGGCGCCCGCGGGCGTGCTGCGCGAAGGCGAGCGCATCGTCACCTCCGGGGACGGCGGCGTGTTTCCGCGTGGACTGCTGGTGGGCTTTGCACACCGCGACGACGACGGCGTCTGGCGCGCGCGTCTCGCGACGTCCGCCCATCCCATCGACTACGTGCGCCTGATGCCGTTTGCGCCCGTCGAGGCGCCGGAAACCTCGCTGGTGAACGATCCCGGTCCGCCGACGCCTCTTGTGGTGGCGACCCCGCAGCCGGTGATCGCCGCCTTGCCGCCGCCTTCCATCGCCGCGCCGCCGAAGACGCGTCTGCGTCCGCTCGCGCCCGTGACGCCCGCCGCCGACGAAGGCGACGTGGCGCCGCCCGCGCCCGACGTGACGCCGCCGCCTGCGCCTGCGCCGACGCCCGGGCCGCTATGAAGACGAGCTTCCTCACCCCTGACACGCAGCGCGGCGGATTGCGGATCATCGGGCTCGTCCTGGCGCTGATCAGCGTGATCCTGCCGGCGTTTCCGCTCGGCGCCGTCGCCGCTCACCCGTGGACGCCGATGGCCGCGCTCTGGGCCGCCTATGGCTGGGCGGCGGAAGCCGATGAAATGGAAAAGCTGCAGGCGTGGCGCGGCGTGCGCGCGCCTGCGACACTGGCAGGTCTGGGCTTTCTGCAGGACTGGATCGCAGGCGGGCCGATCGGTCTCTACATGATCCTCTATCTCGCGGCCTATCTCATCGGGCGGGTCGCGGCGTCGGCGATGCGCTCGCCCAACATTCTCTCGCTGTGGGCGGGGTTCATCGCCATGTGCGTGGGCTTGTGCGGGGTGGCGGCGTTCGTCGCGCCGTGGGCGCTCGGCGGTTATGCGGGACTGACACCCTTCGCGCAGGCCTGCGCGGTGACGGCGGCGCTGTTTCCCTTCGTGCGTCCGCTCTACATGGATTCAAACACGGTCTGATCGATGACGACGGCGAAACGCGACCTCCACAGCGTCTTCAACCGACGCGCCATTCTCATCTCCGGCGGCTCCACCGTCGTGATGGGCGCAATCGTGTCGCGGCTTGCGTACCTGCAGGCCGAAAACCTCGTCACCGACACCTATACCGAAGAAGCGCGCGACAACCGTTTCGACCAGCGCATCATCGCGCCGCCGCGCGGCATCCTCTACGATCGCTTCGGCGAAATGCTCGCGGTGACGAGCCCCGACTACCGGGTGTTTCTCATCCCCGAGCAGGTGGGTCTGAAAAACCTCGAGCCGACGATCCGGCGCGTCGGCGAAATTCTCGGCCTGCCGGAAGACGTCATCGTGCGCCGCCTGCGCGACGCGCGCGGGGCCAAGCGGTCCGACCCGGTGATCATTCGTGCGGGTCTCCGCTGGGACGAATTCAGCGCCATCAACGTGCGCCTGCCTGAACTGCCGGGCGTGCGCGCGGACGCGAGCCTCATCCGTCGCTATCCGTACGACATCGCGTTCGCGCACCCGATCGGTTACGTGCAGAAGCCCAACCAGGCCGAGGTCGACGCCGTGATCGCGGAGGGCGACGAGCGCCGCGCGGTCTATCTGCGCAATCCCGACGTGCGGGTCGGCAAGTCGGGCCTCGAAGCGTCCCTGGAAAAGACCATCCACGGCGAAGCCGGCTGGCGCATGGTGCAGGTGAACGCGGCAGGTCGCGTGGTCGACGAGATCGGCGGCGAAACGCGCGAGCCTGTCCCGGGACCGGGCGTCGTGATGACGATCGACGCGGAATGCCAGCGCGGCGCGATGGAGCGCATGGCCGGCATGAGCGGGTCGTGCGTGGTGATGGATATCGTCACCGGCGATCTCGTGGTGATGGCGTCGTCGCCCGGCTTCAACCCGAACGAATTCGTCAACGGCATCTCGCCGTCGCGCTTCAGGGAACTGAACGAGGATCCCTACAAGCCGCTGTTCCACAAGTCGGTGACGGGCGCCTACAAGCCGGGCTCGACGTTCAAGATATGCACCGGCATCGCTGCGGTCGAAGCGGGCTTGCCGGAAAACTTCCGCGTCAACTGCCCCGGCTATTTCCCGTTCGGCGGGCGCGCCTTCCACTGCTGGAAGAAGGGCGGTCACGGCACCGTCGATTTCCATGCGGCGATGAAGGGCTCGTGCAACGTTTTCTTCTATCAGGCGGGCCTGCGCGCCGGTCAGCAGCGTATCGCCGACACCGCGCGCCTGCTCGGCCTTGGCCAGAAATACGACATCGGCGTGCCGAGCGTCGTTCCCGGCATCGTGCCGGACGAGGCGTGGTGGAAGACCAAGCGCGGCAATGAGCCGTTCCCGCCGGGCATGATCCTCAACACCGCGATCGGGCAGGGCGACCTGCTGACGACGCCGCTGCAACTCGCGGTGATGATGGCGCGCGTGGCCAGCGGCGGGAAGGAAGTGATGCCGCGTCTCGTGCGCGAGGGTCCCGGCATCGCGCCGGCCAAAGAGGCGCGCCAGCTCCCGGTCAGTGCTGACGGTATCAAGCGCGTGCTCGACGGCATGTTCGGCGTCGCGAGCGAGCCGGGCGGCACCGCGTTCCGCACGATGGGCAATCTCGAACTCTGGTACGATCCCGCGACCAACAAGGTCGTCGATGCGCCGACCGCGCCGGCCGGCCACAAGCAGGTGCAGGTGGGCGGCAAGACCGGCACCGCGCAGGTGCGCGTCATCACCGCCGCCGAACGTGGCGGCGGCGTGAAGCGCAACAACGACATCGACTGGAAACTGCGCGATCACGCGCTCTTCGTCTGCTACGGCCCGGTGCACAATCCGCGCTATGCCTGCGCGATCGTCATTGAGCACGGCGGCACCGACGAGGAGCGCTATCCCGGAACGGTCGGCTACATCGGCGGCGGCTCGGCGGCGGCGGCGCCCATCGCGCGCGACGTGATGCGTCTGGTTCTGTCGCGTGATCCCTCCGCCCAGCCGCCTGCGAACATCGCTACCCTCGAAGCCGGTCTCCGGCGTCCCCAGACCGTGAAGGGTCGCGCATGACGATCTCGTCGATGCAGGGCCGCCCGCGCGGCATGAGCGAACGTCTCGGGCGCCTCAACTGGGCGATAATCACGCTCCTGTGCACGCTCGCTTTCGTCGGCGTGATCATGCACTTCTCGGTGGCGGACGGCTCGTGGGCGGGACGGCCGCTCTCGCACGGCGGACGCTTTGCGGTGGTGCTGGCGCTGGTGATCGGCGTGGCGTTGCTCGACGCGCGCATGTGGATGGCGATCGCGTATCCGGTCTATTTCGGCGCGCTCGTGCTTCTGCTCGGCGTGGAGTTCATGGGCGAGACGCGCATGGGCGCCACGCGCTGGCTGTCGCTCGGGCCGCTGTCGATGCAGCCTTCGGAGATCATGAAGATCGGCATCGTGCTGGCGCTGGCGCGCTACTACCACAACATGGATCCGCGCAATGCGGGCACGCTCCTGTGGTCGATCCCGCCCTTGCTGATGATCGCCGCGCCCGTGGCGCTCGTCATGCACCAGCCCGACCTCGGCACCTCCATGCTGATCGCGGCGGCGGGCGTCGGCATCATGTTTCTCGCCGGCTTGCGCTGGCGCTACATCATTCCTGCGGGGGTGGCCGCCATTGGCGGCGCAATCGCGGCGTACTTCTTCGTGCTGCACCAGTACCAGCGCGACCGCATCAACACCTTCCTCAATCCCGACGCCGATCCCCTCGGCACCGGCTATCACGTGGCCCAATCGAAGATCGCCATCGGGTCGGCGGGGCTCTTTGGAAAAGGCTATCTGCAAGGCACCCAGTCGCAGGGCGACTTCCTGCCGGAAAAGCACACCGACTTCATCTTCACGATGATCGGCGAGGAGTTCGGCCTGATCGGCGCCGTAGCGGTGCTGGGCATGTTCTTCGTGCTCTTCCTGCTGACGATGCAGGTGTCGGCGCGCGCGCGCACCATGTTCGGACGCCTCGCAGCCGCGGGCATCGGCCTGACGCTGGCGCTCTACGTGTTCATCAACACGTCGATGGTGATCGGGCTCATACCGGTGGTCGGCATTCCGCTGCCGCTGATCTCGTTCGGGGGCACGGCGATGCTGACGCTGATGACCGGCTACGCGATCGTGCTGTCCATCGATCTCCACCGCGACCAGAGTTCTACGCGCGGCTTTCTCTGGTGAGCGCAGGCGCGCTCGCCAGTTTTCCAGACGGCTTCCGCGCGTGCGTCTTCGGCGCGAACGGCGGCGTGGGCGGCGCCTTCGTGCAGCGGTTGACCGCCGATCCGCGCGCGGGCGCGGTGTACGCGGGCGCCCGTCGAAAACTGGATGCGCCCGCCGCATTCACATTCGATCTCGAAGATGAAGCCTCCATCGAAGGCGCCTGCAGCGAGATGGCCGCTGACGGCCCGCTGCATCTCGTGATCGTCGCCACTGGCGTGCTGCATCAGGGCGAAGCGCTCGCACCGGAAAAAACGTGGCGCGCGATGTCTCCGGACGCGTTTGCCCGCGCCTTCGCGATCAACGCGACCGGCCCCGCGCTCATCGCCAAGCACATGCTCGGCCATCTGGCGAAGGGGGAGAAAGCGGTATTCGCGGCGCTGTCGGCGCGCGTGGGCTCGATCGCCGACAACCGCCTCGGCGGCTGGCACGCCTATCGCGCGTCCAAGGCCGCGCTCAACATGCTGATCCGGAATTTCGCCATCGAACTCGCCCAGCGCAACCGCACCGCCTGCGCCGTGGCCTTGCACCCCGGCACGGTCGACACCGCGCTCTCGCAACCGTTCCAGTCCGGCGTGCGTCCGGAAAAGCTGTTCACGCCGGACCAGAGCGCCGGCCATCTGCTCGATGTGATCGACACGCTGACGCTCGCGCATTCGGGCAAGTTGTTCGCGTGGGACGGCGCGGAAGTACCGTTCTAACCGCCTACCAGCGCGCCGTTTCGGCGAAATGATCTGTTGCACGGATCAGCGCGTCGACGATGCCGGGTTCGAGGCTCGAATGGCCCGCGTCGGCGACGGTTTCGAGTTCCGCTTCCGGCCACGCGCGCTTCAGCGACCACGCCGAGGAGTAGGGCGTGCAGACGTCGTAGCGGCCGTGGATGATGCGCGCCGGGATGTGGCGCATCTGCGGGACCTGCTTCAGCAGCCAGCCGTCTTCCGGGAAAAAGCCCTTGTGGACGAAGTAGTGCGCTTCGATGCGCGCGAAGGCTTCCACGAACCGGTCGTCGTTGAAGCGCTGCGGCAGGCCGGACGGGCCGGCGATGGATATCGTCTCGCCTTCCCAGCGTGACCACGCGCGCGCCGCCGCAAGCCGCACCGCGCGATCGTCCGACGTCAGGCGCTTGTGGAAGGCCGCGAGCAGGTCGCCGCGCTCTTCCGCCGGGATCGGCGCGACATAGCGTTCGAACGCGTCGGGGAAGATGTGGCTCGCGCCGGACTGGTAGAACCACTGGATTTCGGCGTGCGTGAGCAGGAAGACGCCGCGCAGCACGAGGGCGGCCACACGGTCGGGATGCTTGGCCGCGTAGGCGAGCGAAAGCGTCGATCCCCACGAGCCGCCGAACACGAGCCACTTCTCGATGCCGAGACGTTCGCGGATCTTCTCGATGTCGGCGACGAGATCCCAGGTGGTGTTGTCGGTGAGTTCGGCGTGCGGCGTGGAGCGGCCGCAGCCGCGCTGGTCGAACAGCACGAGGCGATAGCGCGAGGGATCGAAGAAGCGCCGCATCTCCGGGCTCGTCCCGCCGCCGGGGCCGCCGTGCAGCGCCAGCGCCGGCAGGCCGCGGGGATTGCCACACTGCTCGACGTGGATGACGTGGCGCGGCGAGACCCGGAGGTCCTCCGAGTGGAACGGTTCGACCGACGCATAGAGGTCGCGGCGGGGCGGATTGGCGGGCGCGTTCATGATCTTTGTGCGTAAGGACTGGGGCGCGGCGGGGCAAGGGTGAACGGCTGTGCGGAGCATGGGCGACCTCGCCCATGCCTCTTGGCGGCCGGACGCGGACGAGGTCTTCCGCGCTCCATTTCAGAACGTCTTCTCCATCCAGTCGGCGATGACCTTGGTGACCTCGTCGGGCCTTTCCTGCTGGGTCCAGTGGCCGGAGCCTTTCACCAGATAGCGGTCGAGATTGGGGACCCATTGCTCCATGCCGTCGGCGGAGGAGGGCGGCAGCACGGCGTCCTTCTCGGCCATGATCATCAGCGACGGCTGCTCCACGCGTTCGACGATGTCGGCGGAGCGTTCCCAGTTGCGGGTGAAGTTGCGATACCAGTTGATGCCGCCGGTGAAGCCGGTGCGCGTGAACGTGTCGACGAAGAAGTTCATCTCTTCGTCGCTGAGGAATTTCTCGCGCGGATCGAAGGCCGGATCGTACATCTGCACCATCGCGACGAGCGGGAAGACCGAAGGGTCGCCTTCCTTGCGCTCGGTGGCGAGGCCGGCGGAGGCGGGCTGCTCCATCTCCATCGGGCGGCGCAGGAACAGGTTCATTGTCTTCGACACATCCGCGCCGAGCACGGCGTCTGCTTCGCCGGGCTTCTGGAAGTGCACGATGTACATTTCATCGCCCATCCGCTTGCGCATGATCGCAATCGGGTCCGCCGGCGGGCGCGGCATGAAGGGTGTGTTCACGCCGATGACGCCGGCGACGCGGGTTGGGTGACGCATGGCCATTTGCCAGACGACGATGCCGCCCCAGTCGTGACCGCAGAACACCGCCTTGTCGATGCCGCGCGCATCAAGAAGACCGACGAGATCGGCGCAGAGATGTTCGATGTCGTAGGTTTCGACCGAAGGCGTGGCTTCGGTGAGGCCGTAGCCGCGCTGATCGGGCGCGAGCACGCGAAGCCCGCGCTTCGGCAGGTCGCGGATCTGGTGGCGCCACGAGAAGGCGAGTTCGGGAAAGCCGTGGCAGAGCACGATCGGCGGCTTCTGCGCGGCGGGCCCCGCTTCGTACACCGCCATGCGGATGCCGTTGGTCTGGACGTAGGAGACGGGAGGCAGGGCGTCGGTCATGGCGTTTTCTCCGTTCGTGTTGTGAGCGCGCCGACGAGGAGCGCGGCCCAGCCGCCGAGCAGCGCAAGGCCGCCGAGCGGGGTGATCATGCCCAGAGCGCGCGGTGCGCCGAAGGCCATCGCATAAAGCGAAAAAGCAAAGAGCGCTGCGCCGGTGATGAAGAGCCATCCGGCGATGCGTGCGAAGCGTAGGGGCAGAAGTGTTGCGATCAGCGCGGCGAGCGCATGGATTGCTTCGTAGCGCGCGCCGGCATCGAGCCAGCTCTTCGCGGCGACATCGTCCATGCCGTGCGCAGCGAAGGCGCCGAACGCGACCGCGAGAAGGCCGTGCAATGCGGCGCAGGCGAGGAGAGCGCGATTCATGTGCGCGGCGGAATGGAATACGTGACGACGGCGTGCGCGCACGGATCGTCTTCGCCGTCGGAGCGGATGGTCACATCCGCCACGAACAGCGCCTTGCCGCGTTTCAGCGTGCGCGCTTCGGCGATGAGGTCGGCGGGCTTCGGCTTGCGCAGGAAATTGATCGAGAGGTTCGTCGTCACCGCGAGCGGCTCAAGCCCGATGGCGGAGAAGATGAGCGCGTACACGGTGGTGTCGGTAAGCGCCATCATGGTCGGCCCCGACAGCGTGCCGCCGGGGCGCAACTGGCTCTCGCTGTAGCGGATGCGGCAGACCGCGCGCTTGCCGTCGGCCGCCTCCACATGCGCCGCGCCCGCGCCGCCCGGAAAGGCCTCGCGCAGGAAGGCGTTGATCTCGTCGGGTGTGAGCCCGCGCTTGGCCGTCATGCTTCGCTCCCTCCCGCCACCGTACACGGCGCGCGCGCCGTTCGTCATCCCGTCGCATGACTGTCGCAAGGGAAGGCTTTCTCCCGCGCGATCAAACGCGCTAGCTTGCCTTCAACGATAAAGGGAGCGCGAGCCATGCTGACCAAGGGCGACGAGTATCCGATCCACCAGACCGCCGAGCCGATCGCGTTCTCCGGCACGGACCGCAATTTCTACGACCGCTATTTCTTCTGCGGTTACCGACCGGATGGCGGCGGCTATTTCGGCATGGGCTTCGGCGTTTATCCCCACCTCAATGTCGCGGATGCGCATTTCTCGGTGCTGCGCGACGGCGTTCAGCACTCGGTGCATGCCTCGCGCCTGCTGAACATGGAGCGGATGGATCTGTCGGTCGGGCCGATCCGCATCGAAGTCATCGAACCGTTGCAGAAGCTGCGCGTGCTCATTGATTCACCGGATGGGATCAAAGCCGATCTCGTGATGAAGGGCCGTTCGTTTCCCGTGCAGGAGCCGCGCTTCACGCGCCGCATCGGGCCGCGCACGATGATGGACCTCACGCGCTTCACGCAGAACGTGCGCTGGTCGGGCTGGGTGGAAGTGGACGGCAAGCGTGAGACCTACGAAGGCGGGCTTGGCACGCGGGACCGTTCGTGGGGCGTGCGCCCGATCGGCGCCGCCGACCAGCAACCGCAACAGCCCGCCGCGCCGCAGCAGTTCTATTGGCTCTGGGCGCCGACGAATTTCCCGAACCTCTCGCTCTACTATCACGTCAACGATGATGCCGACGGCGTGCCGTGGAACACGCGCGCCACGCTCGCCATGGACGGCGCCAACACCACCGAACATTTCCATCTCCATGACACCGCGATGAAGGTCGACTGGAAGAAGGGGCAGCGCTGGGCGACGGGCGCCACGCTCTCCGCAAAAGACGGCAGCGGGCGTGATCACAAGGTGACGTGGACGCCGAAGGCGACGTTCCTGATGAAGGGCATCGGCTACGGCCACCCCGACTGGGGCCACGGCCACTGGAAGGGCGAGAGCGTCACCGCGCGCGAGGACTTCCGCCCCGACATGCTCGATCCGCTGCTGCCGATGAACCTGCACATCCAGGCGATCTGCACGACAAAGCATGAGGGCGCGGGGACGGGCTCGGAAGGCGTCGGCATCCTCGAACAACTCGTCATCGGCCCGCACGCGCCGAGCGGATTCAAGAGCATGCTGGACGGGGCCAGCTAGGCGAATGATCCCCGGTTGACTCCGGGCGGCTGCGGGTTTTCTCGTGGCCGCCAAAAGGATCGCGGGAGGATCACATGACGAAGCTGACACGGCGCGCCGCATTGACGGCGCTGGCGGCGGGCGCATCGACGACGGCCGCGTGCGGCGCGCCGGCGCGGGCGCCGGCCTACAACGGGGTTGTCGCGTTCAAGCATGGAGTCGCCAGCGGCGATCCGCGCGTGGACCGCGTCGTCATCTGGACGCGCGTGACGCCCGAAGGAACGGGTGCGGTGCCGGTGCGTTGGGTCGTCGCGCGCGATCGTGACCTGCGCGATGTGGTGCAGACCGCAGAACTGCAGACGAACGCCGACCGTGACTACACGGTGAAGGTGGATGTGCAGGGCCTGCGGCCGAACCAGCAGCTGCACTACGGCTTTCTCTGCGGGAACGCGCGCTCGCCGGTCGGGCGCACGCGCACGTTGCCGCGCGCCGGCGTGAGCGAAGTGAAACTCGGCGTCGTGTCTTGCTCGAACCACGCGTTCGGCTTTTTCAACGCCTATGAAGCGCTGACGAAGCAGGAAGGCATCGATGCGATCCTGCACCTCGGCGATTACATCTACGAGTACGGCCTCAACGGTTATGGCGGAGAAGTCGCGCTGAAGATGGGGCGCCTGCCGCGTCCGGAAGTGGAGATCGTCACGCTCGGCGATTACCGTTCGCGTCACGCGCAGTACAAGGAAGAGCCGGAGCTTCAGGCCGCGCACGCGATGGCGCCGTGGATCGTCGTCTGGGACGATCACGAGACCGCCAACGACTCCTGGCAGGGCGGTGCGGAGAACCACAACGCGGAAAACAACGAAGGCGAGTGGAACGCCCGCCGGAGTGCTGCGCTGCAGGCCTACTACGAGTGGATGCCGCTCCGCGATCCCGAACCCGGCAAGCCGTTCGAGGCGATCAACCGCTCCTTCCAGTGGGGCGATCTGCTCACGGTGATCATGCTGGAGACGCGGCTGCTCGCACGCACAGAGCCGCTCGACTACGCCAAGGATCTCGGCCCCGCGATGATGGCGTGGGACTTCACCGACGCGGCCAATCCCAAGCCCATGGCGCCGGGCGCCGCGCGCACCGCCGCCACGCGCGATCTGCCGCTGTTCATCGAGAACGGGCGCCCGATCATGAGCGGCGCGCGCGTCCGCGCCATCGATTCGCGCAATCCGCCGGCGGGCGTGTCGATCATACCGGATATCGAGGGTTTCAAACGCACCAAGCTTGCCGATCCCGCGCGCGCGTTGCTGGGAGCCGCGCAGGAGAGCTGGCTGAAGGCCGAGATCGAAGCGTCGCGCGCGGCGGGTTCGACCTGGCAGGTGCTCGGCAACCAGACCGTCATGGCGCGCGTGACGGCGCCGGACTTTTCCGGACTGCCGGCGGAGCTGGTCGCGAAACTGGAAACGCTGAGCCCGGGGATCGGGCGGTTCCTGGCGCTGACGAAGCTGAAAATTCCGCTCAATCTCGACGGCTGGGACGGATATCCCGCGCAACGCAATCGCTTGTACCAGATGCTTGCCGGCGCAAACGCCAATCCCATCGTCGTCACCGGCGACAGCCATACGGCGTGGGCCAACGAGCTCATGAGCGAGAACGGCGCGACGCGCGTCGGCGTCGAGTTCGCCGCGACGTCGATCACCTCGCCGGGCACGGGCGACTACGTGAAGGACATCGGCGTCGATGTGGGCGCGGCGTTCGTCTCCGCCAATCCGGAAGTGAAGTGGCACGACCCGACGCATCGCGGCTTCACGGTGCTGACCCTGAAACGCAACGAGGCGGTGGCTGATTTCTACACCGTCTCCACCGTGCTCTCGAAGGAATACACGACCGCCAGGGTCGCGAGCTTCCGCGTGAAGCCGGAGCGCGCCGTGGGCGTGGGGCCGCTGGAAAAGCTGGACGTCTGAGCAGTCAACAATGACGTGAGATTGACTCCGCCTCGGACTTTCTTATTATTCAACCGAAAGGTGGAATAATGGTTCAGGCCGCACAGCTCGACGATACGATGCTCGCTCTCGCCGATCCGACGCGGCGCGCGATCCTCAAGCGGCTGACGCGCGGGGAGGCGCGTGTGACGGAACTCGCCGCGCCCTTCGACATGACGCTGAACGCCGTTTCCAAGCACATCCGCGTGCTCGAACGCGCGCGGCTCGTGCAGCGCCGCCGCGACGGACGCGAGCACATTCTCTCCTTCAATCCCAAGCCCCTCGACGAAGCGGCGCTGTGGATCGAGCGGCAACGGAATTTCTGGAACGCGCGACTCGATGCGCTGGAACGCGCGCTGCGGGAAGACGATGAAGCGAAATAGGAGATCACGATGAGCGACTACGCTGCTTCACACGCGCCGAAGACGGTGCGTCTGGAACGTCTGCTGCCGGGCCCGATCGATCGGGTGTGGGCGTTCCTGACGGACGCAGACAAGCGCAAGCGCTGGTTCGCCGGCGGCGACATGGCCGAGAGCGGCGCGTTCAACCTCTTCTTCCAGCACCGAAACATCACCGATGAGCCCGGGCCGGAAAGGTTCAAGACGGCGATCGAGGGCTTTGACTCGCCGTGCGAGATGGTCCGCTGGGATCCGCCGCGCTCGCTCGCCTTCAGCTGGGGCGGCGATACCGGCGCGTCGCTCGTGACGTGGGAGCTGTTCGAGAAGGGCGCCGACGTGCTCTTCGTCATCACCCATACCGAACTGCCGAACCGCGACGAAATGGTCGATGTCAGCGGCGGCTGGCATGCGCACACTGACATTCTCGAAGCCGTGTTGCGCGGGACGAAGCCGATGCCCTTCTGGGCGAACATCGCCGAACTCGAAAAGTACTACGGCGCACTCTATCCGCAGAATGCAGCCGGCTGAGAGGCGACCATGAGCGACGCAACTGTCCGTCTTGAAGTCACGCAGCGCTTTCCGTTTCCGGCAGAGCGCGTGTTCGATGCGTGGCTTGATCCGCGCATCGCCCGCAAATTCCTGTTCGCCACGGAGACTGGCGAGATGGTGCGCGCGGAGACCGATCCGCGCGTGGGCGGCGCCTATGTCTTCGTCGATCGACGCGACGGCGAGGATATCGAGCACACCGGAACCTATCTGGAGATCGACCGCCCGCGCCGTCTCGTATTCACCTTCGGCGTGCCGAAATTCTCGGCCGATTTTGCGACCGTTGAAATCGAGATCGCGCCCGACGGGCCGGACGCCTGCGTGCTCACGCTGCGCCAGGAAATGTCGGCGGCGAACGCTGAGTGGAAGGATCGCACCATCGAGGGATGGGCCATGATCCTCGGCAATCTGGAAAGGGCGATCAGCTAGGCGGCGGTCAGCGATCCGTCGGCGGAAACGGTGCGATAGAAGCAGCTGCGTGCACCCGTGTGGCAGGCCGCGCCCGTCTGTTCGATGCGCAGGAGGATCGCGTCCTGGTCGCAGTCGATGCGCGCTTCCACGAGACGCTGCGTGTGACCGGAGGTTTCGCCCTTCGTCCAGAGCGCCTTTCGCGAGCGCGACCAGTAGGTGACGCGACCCGTCTCCAAAGTTTGTTTCAGCGCCTCCGCGTTCATCCACGCGAGCATGAGGACTTCCCCGCTCGCCGCGTCCTGCGCGATGGCGGCGATCAGCCCGTCGCCGTTGAAGGCAGGGGAAAGCGTTGGCGACGTTTCCGGCGTGGGGTTAGCTGTGGTCATCGGTCGAAATCATCCGGGGAGGCGCACATGAGAGCGTTCGGGTTCGCAGGCTTGTTCATGGTCCTCGCGGCGGCGTCCAGCCCCGCTTTCGCGCAGGGCGATGAGATCATCGTGACCGCAAGCCGCTACGAGGAACGGTTCCAAAGCACTGACCTGCCGCAGATCACCCTTGCTCGCCGCGCCGACAACGCGGTCGCGACCATGAGCGTTGAGTCCGACACCCGCGAGCTTGGGCAACGCCGCACGGAGCTCATGCAGACGCTCAACGAGCTGCAGTCCCGCGCGCGGGCGAACGGTCCGGTCAGCGTCGCGCTTCTGGAGGAAGCCGAGGAGGACGATGGCGAAACGCGGGTAAAGCCTTACACGGCCGCCCTGGCGCAGGCGCAAATCACCAGTGGGTCGCGACCCGATACTTCGGTCGTGCGCGTGCTTCTGCGCACGGCTGTGCAGACGAACGACACGCTTGAGTCCGTTGAGGGGCGTCTCGATGCTTTCGTGCGTTCGTTGCCGAAACCGGGGCGCGTGTCTCTCGGCGTCAGCGATCCCGAACTCACCCTTGTCGATCCCGCGCAATACCGGGGCGAGATCATTGCCGCGATCGCCGCCGATGCGCGGAAGGTCACGTCGGCGCTCGGGCCGGACTACGGCGTGCGGATTGAGGGACTGGCGGAGCGGATCGCATGGCGGCGTACAGGCGATCTCACCCTCAGCCTCTACATCCCGCACTCGGTGACGTTTGGACCCGTGGCGTCGGTGCGTCCGTAAGCGGCCTTCAAGCCGCGTCGCGCAGCACGCGGACGTGGCGGATGGGGCTGGCGCCGCTGAGGCGCTGGATCTCGCCCTTCACTTCGAGGTCGAGCTTCACGGTCGTCACATGCCACGAGACGGAGCCGAGGTCGGCGCGCTCGGCCTCGGTGAGCTTGGCGGGCACTTCCTGGACGAGGTCGTCCAGCGTGGCGCCACGGCTGCCGGCGCTGACGATCACCTGCCGGATGGCGCGCCGCAGCGCGTCGTACTTCCAGCGCAGGATACGAGTGGGCGCCTTGCCGGGAGTCGGCGTGGCGCAGACGACACGGTCGGCGCTGGAGCGCAGCGGCCGGTTCTGTGAAGAATGTTCAAAGGAATCTGAAGCGTAAGCCATGGTCTGCCTCGTCTTCGGGCCGCCATTTCTAGCCGTTTGAAGCAACGGCCCGCGACAATTTCGCGCGACGGGTGCACAGACTGACCTCATCTGCGGGCCGGAATCAAGATGAACCTTGATCAACCATAGCCGGCGAGCCTCAGGAACCGGCTCCTCATCTCGGGATCGGTCTCGAATACGCCGGTGAACTGGGTCGTTACCGTGGTGACATCCTTGTGGCGCACGCCGCGTGTGGTCATGCACTGGTGTTCGGCGTCGATCAGGACGGCCACGCCGGCAGGCGCGAGGGCGCTTTCCAGCGCGTTGGCGATCTGGGCGGTCAGCGTTTCCTGGCTCTGCAGGCGCTTGGCGAAGATCTCGACCACGCGGGCGATCTTGGAGATGCCGACGACCTTGGCGGTGGGCATGTAGGCCACCCAGGCCTTGCCCAGGAACGCCGCCATGTGGTGCTCGCAATGGCTTTCCACGTCGATTTTCTTGAGCATCACGAGGTCGTTGTAGCCGCCGACGTCCTCGAAGGTCTTCGACAACTCCTTGATGGGGTCGGCGTCGTAGCCCTGAAACCACTCCTCGTAGGCGTCCACCACCCGGCGGGGGGTATCGAGCAGGCCTTCACGGGCGGGGTTGTCTCCGGCCCAGGCGAGCAGGGTGCGGACGGCCTCCATGGCTTCTTCGCGGCTGGGTTTCTTCACGACCGCCGCGAGCGGGGCGGGGCGGGGCTTGGCGTTGCCGTCCATGAATTTCCTCAATCGCCGACGGGTTATGAGCATCCCCCCGATGGCGAAACCGGGGGGCGGGGAGCCGGCTCCCGCAGACTTGTGGACGCGCCTTGCGTTTGTCCACCCTTCCCGTAGCGACATAAGAGAGCGTATCACGCGCGATCCCGGCGGAGAATCCTCTTCGCCGCTTGCGGATTTCCGATGGACCTTACCCTTACCAATACGCTGACGCGCGCCAAGGAGCGCTTCGTCCCCGCCGATCCCAAGCGGGTGACGATGTATGTCTGCGGGCCCACGGTCTGGAACTACGCCCACATCGGCAACGCGCGTCCGCCCGTTGTGTTCGACGTGCTCTTCCGGCTGCTGCGTTCGACCTACGGCGATCGCGCGGTGGTCTACGCGCGCAACTTCACTGACATCGACGACCGCATCATCGCGCGCGCCGCAGAGCTTGGTGAATCCATCGACACGCTGACCGCGCGCTACACCGACATCTACCGCGCCGACATGGCGGCCCTCGGCAATCTGAAACCGACGATCGAACCGACCGCCACCGGCCACATCGGCCCGATGTGCGAGATCATCGGATCGCTGCTCGACAAGGGCGCCGCCTACAAGGGCAAGAGCGGCGTGTGGTTCTGCGTCGCGGAAGACGCCGACTACGGCAAGCTCTCCCGGCGCACGCAGGATGAAATGCTCTCGGGCACGCGCGTGGAAGTGGAAGATGACAAGAAGCACCCATCCGACTTCGCGCTCTGGAAGGCGGCCAAGCCGGGTGAGCCTGCATGGGATTCGCCCTTCGGTCGCGGCCGCCCGGGCTGGCACATCGAGTGCTCGGCGATGATCCGCGCCAATCTCGGCGAGACCATCGACATCCACGGCGGCGGCATCGATCTCATCTTCCCACACCATGAGAACGAGATCGCGCAGTCGGAGTCCGCGAGCGGCGTCCCGCTCGCGCGCTACTGGATGCACAACGGCTTCCTCGACATGGACGGGGAGAAGATGTCGAAGACGCTCGGCAATGTCGTGCTGATCCACGATCTTGCGAAGGAGTGGCCGGGCGAGGTGCTGCGCTGGGCGTTGCTGTCGGCGCACTACCGCGCGCCGCTCGGCTTTTCGCGCGAGCTGCTGGAGCAGTCGAAGGCGAGCCTCGATCGTCTCTACACCGCGCTGCGCCGCCTGAAAGACGTCGACGTCGACGAGGATGTCGGTCCGCCGGAAGCGTTTCTCACCGCGCTCTGCGATGATCTCAACACGCCGGAGGCGATGGCCTCGCTCTTCGGCCTGGCGACCGAGGCCAACAAGACCGACAAGCCGCTCGAACAGCAGTTGCTGAAATCAAAGTTACTTGCGGCGGGAGCGCTGATGGGTGTCCTGCAGGGCGACCCCGACGCGTGGTTCCGCAGCGGCGACAATGTGGACGAGGTCGATCGTCTCGTCGCCGATCGCGTCGCTGCGCGTCAGGCGAAGAACTGGGCAGAGGCTGACAGGCTTCGCCAAGTTCTCGCCGGAATGGGCGTGGAAGTGATGGACAACGCTCAAGGGTCGACGTGGAAGCGCGTCGGCTGAATCTCGGAGAATGAACGTGCGGAAAACCCTCGCCGGCCTTGCAGCCGTGCTTGCGCTCACGGGCGCGGCCTTCGCCCAGACCACCGGTGAAAGCCCGTTCCAGAAAAACCGCGGCACGGCGCCGGCTCCCGCCGTCGCGGCGTCCGAACCTTCCGTCGCCGCGCCGCCTGAAGGCGCGGGTCCCGGCGGTCTCGATTTCGGATCGTGGCGCGGCGCGAACGCCGAGGCCTACGGGCCTTCGTTTGAACGACGTGTCGTGGCGCATGTGGCGGGGAAGCCGCTGTCGGGCGTGCGCGCGGCGCTGCAGTCGGACGGCTTCTCGTGCGTGGAAGCGCGCGAGCGCGGCGGGGCGGGCCCCGCGCTCGAATGCCGGATCGCGGCGCGCGACGGCGCGTGCGGCGTGGAATGGTGGACCGTGCTCGAAGAGCCGATGGCTGCGCCGAAGGCGGGCTGGGACCGTATGTGCCGCTGACGTACTAGCTGCGCGGCGCCGGCAACCGCACGCGCATCAGCGCGCCGCCGCCGGGTGCGTCGAGGATATCGAGACTGCCGCGATGCGCGCGCGCCAGCGCTTTCACCAACGTGAGACCGAGGCCTGCGCCTTCCACGGCGCCCACGCCCGCGCCGCGTTCGAAGGGCTGTGACAGGCGGCGCTTGTCGGCATCCGAGATGCCGGGGCCGTTGTCGATAATGTCGATGGCGATGGCGCGCGCGCCGGCCGCGAGACGCACGGTGATGTGGCCGTCCTGCGGCGAGAATTTCATCGCGTTGACGATGAGATTGTCGAGAATCTGACGGACCGCGCGCGCGTCGGCGTCGATGGGCATCGGCGCTTCGGCGTTTTCGGCGGTGATCTTGCCCTTCCACTCTGAGGCGACGCCGGCGGCTTCCACCGCTTCGCGCGCCACATGAGCGAGGTCGAACCTTTCCGGCGTGATCTCGTAACGGCCTGCATCGAGGCGCGCCATGTCCAGCCAGTCGGTGGCGAGCGCGTTCATGCGCCGTCCGCTCGACACGATTAGATCGACGTACTCGGCGTATTTCGGCGCGAGCGGCCCGAACAGCTGCTGCTGCATCACCTGCGCGAAGCCGAGGATGTGGTTGAGCGGCGTGCGCAGCTCGTGCGCCACCTCGCCGATGCGGCGCACCTCGGGGGAGGCGACCGGCGCCGGGGCGGACATCTTGCTCGAAGCGATCAGCCATCCGGCAAACGCCATCGAGAGCACCGTGAAGGAACCCGGCGCCACCGCGCTCCAGGGTTCGCCCACCGCCTGCGCGCTCCACGCGGAAATCGCGTAGCCGACCACGGAGAGGCATGCCGCTTCCGCCGCGCGCCCGGTTCCGAAGAGTCGCAAAGCCAGCGCTGGCGCGACCGCGAAGGACGCGCTCACCGGCGAAAGTGCGCCTCCGGTCAGCGCGGTCGCGGCGCTCGCCGCTGCGACCCAACTGCCGATCATGATGGACGCCGCCCAGTTTTCGCCTGATCGGGGGCCCAGCAGGAGTGTGGCGAGAGCCGGCGCAAGCGCCAGCGCCGCCGCAAGCGCAGTGGCGCGAGAGGGCGCGCCGATCAGGGAGGCGAACACGCACACGATCACAGCACCCGCCATCCAGCCCCACAGCGCGAACGCCACGGTTCTCGAAACGACTGGGCGGGATGTGACGGGGTTAACGGCGGATTCGCCATCCGCGTTGCGTGTTGCAGCAATTACCAAATACTCACCCCCTCGAAGCGGGAATCCGTTTACGAGCGTATCGACCCCGGCCCCCCGGCGACAGCAGGGACGGCCCTCAAGCGAAATGAATCACACAAGATGAGCAGTCAGGGAGCGTTCCGAATGAAGGCGTGGACAGTGTTGACCGCGGCTCCGGCCTTGCTGGTGCTGACGGCGGCCCTTCTGGCGTCGCCGGCGGATGGCCAGACCAAGGCGAAATCGAAGAAGGGCCAGACCCCGCCGCCCGTCTCTGCGCCTGTGGTTCCTGTGGTCCCGCCGCCGCCGTCGGAACCGCTTGCAGCGGCGGTCGGCAACTACGCCGCGTTCCAGAACGACATCTCGGCGCTGGAGACCGGCGCGCTCGGCACCGCCGATGAACTCGAACGCGCGTTGGATCGCGCGGCCGGCGTCAACCGCGAGACCATGGCGCGCGGCTGGATCGCCTATGGCGCGCTCACCGCAGCCCAGGCGCCGGAGTTCGTGAAGGGCGTGCGCGACACCGCCGCTCATTACGGCCGCGACGTGATGATCCGCGGGCTGACGCTCGATCCGGGCTACGCGCAGACGCTGAAGGGCGGGGAAGATGCGGCGCGTCTGGCGCTGACGGCGGCGCGTGCGGACGGCGCGCGCGTGTTCCTGGTCGGCGAACGCTACAAGGAACTCGCCTACTCGCTGCAGAAGCAGCGCTGGGCCAATCAAGTGGCGCCGCAGCAGCCCGCGCGTGTGCAGCGTATGCGGACGCTCTCCGCTTCCGCCGCCACCCGCAACGTGGACGCCGTCATGGCGCCGCGCCTGCAGGCCGCCGCCGCAACGTTCACGCCGTGGACCGATCCCACGCAGTTCGGCGGCGTCAACTTCTGGGACTCGTTCCGCACCACGCCGGGTCCGGTCGCTGCGACGCAGATTCCGGCGCCGACGCTGCGCGTGCATCACGACCGCGTGCAGACGGTCAACCGCATGACGACGCTGGCCGCGCTCTATGTGCTGGACGCCACGAAGGAACCGGCGGCGCAGGCCGAGCGCCTGCTTGCGGAAGGCTCCACGACACGCTGTCTCGAGCTGGCGCAGGTGCAGTTCTACCAGTGCATGTCGGCGGCCCGCTTCCGCTATGAAAACGCGTTCTGCCTCGGCGAGCATGCGCTGAAGGACATGGGCTCGTGCATCAAGAACGCGACGACCGAGGCTTCCTCCTCGCCGGTCGCAGCGCTGCCCGCGCCGGCGCCGGAGATCGTCGCGCCCGTGACGCCGCCGGCGAGCACGCGCAAGAAGCGCTAGTTCCGGCCCGTTTGCGCGCCTATCTAGGCGCATGACCGAAACCATCGACGCGGCCATAACCGCCCTTGAAGACGATCTCGCGCTCCTCCCGGACTGGGAGGAGCGCTTCTCGTATCTGATCGATCTCGGCAAGCAGATGGCGCCGCTCGCCGAACACGAACGCACCGAAGCGACGAAAGTGCGCGGCTGTGCAAGCCAGGTGTGGATCGTGCCGGAGCGGCGCGACGGGCGGCTTTTCCTTCGCGGCGAGTCCGATGCGTTTCTGGTGAAGGGGCTGATCGCGGTTCTGCTGCAGGTCTATTCCGGGCGCACGGCGGAGGAGATCCTCGCCGTCGATCCGAAAGGGCTCGCCGCGCGGCTCGGGCTCTCCGACGCCCTCACCGCGCAGCGCTCCAATGGCCTGTATTCGATGATGCAGCGCATCCGTTCGGAAGCGGCTCAACCAATCCCGTAGTGATCGGCCAGCAGTTCGAGTCCGAGTTTCAGCACGCGTTTTCCCGACAGCGACGGCCAGCGCCGCGCGCGTTCGAGATCGGCAAAACCCCGTCCTTCCAGGCAGGCCGCGCGCACCGCACTCGCCAAGGACATCGGCAATCCGCCCAGCGCCTTCTCCACGCGACGGCGCGCATCGATGGCCTCGCCGATGGCGTGTTCCTGCGCGCCGCCCGGTCCGCGCGACGTCGAACCGCGCGGTGGCGCCGTCCAGTCCGAACCGCTGACGAGGCCGTGCTGCGCGCGCTCCCAGTCTTCGCCGAGTCGACGTGCGGCTTCGATTTCGCGGCGCGCGAAGAAGCCCTTGCCAGCCACATGCGTGAGCGCCCCGAACGGGCCCTCCATCGGCACGCCGCACGCGGTACGCATCACGCCGTCGTCGGCCATGATGAAGCGCTCGACGAGTTTGCCGTGCTGTTCGCGCCATGGGTTGTTCAGGGGTTCGCGCTGCGCGGAGTCGCGGGCGACGCGCGCGACGCCGGCGGGGCTCAAACGGTAGGTGTCGGCGAAGCCCGCCGGCGCGATGGCGCCTTCGGCGAGCAGCGATCGCACATCCTCGCGGCTGAGCCGGGCGAGCGGGCGGCGGCGGCGATCGCCCCTCGGAAACACCGCCATCGCGCGACCCGTGCGTTCGGGGGCCAGAAGCGCGCCGGGTTTTCCCAATCGCGCGAGGGCGCGTTGGCGGCGCAGGACGCCGAGCTCTGCAACTTCAACATCTTTTCCAGTTTCGATCATGCCCGGCCTCCGCGGGGCGCGGCGAGCAGCGCGGTTTCGAGGCTGTCCATCCAGGGGTCGAAGGCGGGGTTGGTGCGGTCCTCCTCGATGCGGCGCAAGGCCAGCAGGGCCGTCGACCGCTCGCGACCGAAGGCCTGCGCCGTGCGATGGGCGGGTTCGCCATAGACGGTGGAGAAGAGGTACATGGCGATGTGGCGCACGCGCGTTTTTGCGACGCTGCGCTTTCCAACTTCGACAATTTCTTTCGAATTCACGCCCGTCGCGAATTGCAGGATGTCCGCGACGAGCTGCACCCGGGGATCGGGCGGCGAGGGCGGGGGCGGCGGCAGGATGGGGGCGAAATCGCCCGGATCGGGTGGTGTCGGTTCCGTCTGCATGGGTCTCTCCCGGAGCCGGGATGGCTCCGTCGAGAGACTATGCATATTATCCTATTGCTTGGAAAGTAGTCATTTACCCTCGACCTACTACCGCGACGAGGGCGTCCCGGCGCCGGTCACCGCCTCCGCCGCCAGAAACGCGTGCGCGGCGGCGATGTCGCCGACTTCGACCAGCAGCGTGATCGTCTGGCGGCCTTCCAGCGTGATGGTCATGGCTTCGCGGGGGTCGAGGCCCTTCATCGTATGGAGGGCGGCGTCGGGGAAGGTGAAGACGACGGCGCGCGCGCCGTGTTCGCCGGTCTCGACGGCGCGGGCCTGGGCGTGGGTGATGCGTGCGGTGGCCGGAGAGGCGACGAGGCTCGCGAGGCCATGGCCGAGGCGGCCGGGGGTGTCGGCGATGGAGCGGGTGGCGCGGGCGGTGTCGCGGAAGGAGAGGCGCGCCGTCGAAGGCGCGGCTTCACCGGGGCGCAGCGACATCACCAGCATCAGCGAGCCGCCATTGCCCTCCCGGCGCACGCCGAACACGGCGGGGCGTGGGCCCAAGGGCGCACCGGGGATGTCCTGACGAATGTAGAAACCCTGCGGATCGGCGGCGCGGCGGGCCGACCAGGTCCGTTCGCCGCCGGGGAAGGTCATGCCCATGAGCCGCGTCCAGCCGGAGAAGCCGAAGCGGGCGTCTGAGGCGGCTTTCAGGAGAACGGGGTCGTCGCAGCGGCGGCTTGAGACTTCCCGCGCCGCGCCGCGCGAGAGCGCGTCCGCCCGGGCGGCGGTCCAGCCGGCGCGCAGGAGCACGCCCCGGGCCTGGAACGTCGAGGCCTGGAGCGCCTGACGCATCTGGGGCGTGAAGAGTTCGCAGCGCCGGTCGGCGGCCAGCAGCGCGCTGCGCTCGGCGAACATGGAGTCCGCGCCCGCCGCCATGGCCGGGGCCGCAAGGCTGAGAAGGGCGGCGGTGAGGACGAAGGCGCGCATTCTCCCCACATAACCCGGGCGTGCTTGCGGTAAGGTGAAGGCATGGACGAATTGAAGACCGGCTTCTGGGCCTCGGCCCTCATCCGCCGCGCGGAAATCGCCGGCGCCTTCGCGACGGTAGCCCGGCGCGGGGACGCTGATGCGGGCGCAGTGCTGGTGAAGGTCGCCACCCTCGACGGCCGCGCGCGGCTCTATTCGCAGGCGCGCAACGGCGACGGCGAACGCATCTGGCTCGATCTCTCGGCGGGACCGCTCGGTTTCGAGGAAAGCGCGGTGGATGCGTATGCGAAGAAACGCGCCGAGGGCGATCCGGATGTGTGGATCATCGAGATCGAGGATCGCGCGGGACGGACGTTTCTGACGGAGCCGTTGGACAAGGGCGCTGGGTGAATCGTGGGTCCGTTATTGGTCGATTGTGTTGAAAAACGCCTGGTGATTGGACGTTAGGGCGAACGCTGATTCCATCTCGACCAGCGAGGGAGATGGCGATGCTCGGCCCAAGACAGGTGATGCAAGAAGCTCTGTTCTATGAGTTTTCCCTGGAGCATCACGTTCCAGACGACCACCTCTTGCGCCGCATTGATGCGTTGATGGACTTCTCGGAGGTGCGCACTCACCTCGCACCGTTCTACAGCTCGACCGGCCGACCGTCGGTGGACCCCGAGTTGATCGTTCGGATGCTCGTCGTGGGCTACTGTCTCGGCATCCGTTCCGAGCGCCGGTTGTGCGAGGAGGTCCATCTCAATCTCGCCTATCGGTGGTTTTGCCGTCTTGGCCTGGACGGCGCTATTCCGGATCACTCCACGTTCTCCAAGAACCGCCACGGTCGCTTCCGCGACAGCGATCTTCTGCGTCAGCTGTTTGAGATGGTGCTGCGGCGCTGCATTGATGCGGGTCTCGTCGGCGGCGAGGGCTTCGCGGTCGACGCAAGCCTGATCAGCGCAGACGCGAACAGGACGGAGGGCGGCCCTGGGTCGCAAGGGCTTGATCCGAACAAGACCAGCCGAGCGATCAAGGAGTACATCGAGACGCTTGACGACGCGGCCTTCGGCGCAGCGTCTACCGCGATACCGCGCTTCCTTTCGCCGTCAGATCCCGCCGCGCGCTGGACTGCGGCGCACCACGCGTCGGCGATCTACGCGTACTCGATCAACTACGCCGTCGACGTGGCGAATGCCGTCATCGTGGATGTCGAAGGCTCAAGCGCAATCCGGCAAGCAGAGATCGAGGCTGCCAAGCGGATGGTCGATCGCGTGCAGGATCGCTTTGGCATCAAGCCGCGCAAGCTGATCGCGGACACGGCGTATGGTGCGGCGAAAACGCTGAACTGGCTGGTCAACGAGAAAGGCATCGAGCCGCACATCCCGGTCTTCGACAAGGGTGAGCGTGGCGAGGACCGTTTATCTCGAAGCGAATTCACCTACGATGGTTTCGCCGACAGCTATACCTGTCCCGCCGGCAAGCCGCTCCAGCAATACTGGACCGCCAGTCGCGCGGCGAAGGCGACGCCGCCCAAGGACGACATCTACCGCTACCATGCCAGGAAGCAGGATTGCAGTGCGTGTCCCTTGAAGCCGCGATGCTGTCCCGAAACACCTAGCAAGAAACTACTGCGCAGCATCCACGAGGAAGCCCGTGATGTCGCGCGCGCCATCGCAACAACGCCCGAGTACGTTGTCTCCCGATGTGAAAGGAAGAAGGTCGAGATGGCCTTCGCGCACCTTAAGCGAATTCTGAAACTTGATCGGCTCCGGCTGAGAGGACCGCGAGGCGCCAACGATGAATTCCTCCTCGCCGCCGCCGCTCAGAACCTACGGAAGATGGCAAAGCTGATCCCCGCCTGAAGGCAGGGCGGCGGACCACGAGGCCGACCGCCCGATGCCTGAGCGCGCCCGCCATGGCGATTTCGCCTCGGTCTTTTTCAACGGAATAGGCCCAAAGCAGACCTTCGGCTTGTTCGCTCAAACTCGTTGGAATACGGGGTGAGCGATGAGCCGCACTGATATTGAGGCGTACCTGAACGGCTTACATGCCGAAGCCGAACGGCTAGCGGCGCTTATCGACGTCCCAGAGAACCTTCGATTGAAGGCGCACAAGCCGACTGGTGACGGTTGTTGGCTTACTCTCTACTGGCGGGAGGCCAACGACGGTGACGACCAAGATGGCTACTACGTCGCCCTAATGAGCCGGGAAGACGGCCAGGAATGGGAGTTATCCGAGGTTTCGCTGGAGTACACGGACAACCTGCTCTTCAAATTCTACGAAGGCGTCACGCACCAAATGGTCATGCGGGAGCAGGAGCAGAAATCCGGGACGGATCGTCGCCGCATCATGTTTGCCGCACAAGAAGCGCTGATGGCTCGGCTGAATCCCGATTGGTCAAACCGAACCAGTCAGCGCCACGAACAAATCCTGCGAAACTTCCCCTTCGCGGACAAAACTCAGTAAGCGCCGAATGTCCGAGTTCGGCGAAAACCGGACTCCGTCACCACCCGAGCCGCCTTCTCTCCCTCGCGGGGAAGAAGGAAATTACCGCGCGCTCAGTCTCGTCACCGCATCCTGCGCCGGCGCGTAGCCGCGTTCCGCCGCGCGGCGGTAGTACGAAAGCGCTTCGCCCTTCGGCACGCCTTCGCCTTTTTCCGCCTGCTGGCCGAGCAGGAAACTCGCTTCGGGATCTTCGAGTTCTTCGGCGCGTTTCAGCAGGTCGATGCCGCGTGCGATGTCGCGCGACGCGAGGCCTTCTCCAGACAGATACATGCGACCGTATTCGCGCGTGCCGGCGGGATGGAACGCGGTTTCGGTGAGCGCTTGGTAGGTTTTCAGCGCGTAGGCCGTGTCGCGCGGGCCGCCGATGCCGAGCTGGCGGATGCGCGCGAGTTCGAATTCACAATCGACCATGCCTTGCGCCGCGCATTTCTCGAACAGCGCGCGGCCTTCCATCGAGCGTTGGGTCCGCATGGGCATGGCCATCGCATACTGTGCGCGTGCATCCGTGGGCGCGGCTTCGCGCAGGAGATTGTCGGCGGCGAGCGCATCGGCGGTGAGGCCGCCACGACCGGCGCGCGTGAGTTCGCTGAGCACATAGGTCGCAAGCGTCGAGCCCTGCGCGCGGGCGGTGGCGCACGACTGCGCGGCGGCGACGTCGTCCTGCTTGGCGCCGACGCCGGTGAAATGCGCCGAGCAGAGGATCGCGCCGCTCAGCGGATCCTCGGCGGCGGCGGCCTCAACGAGTTCGAGGCTCGACTTCGACAGCGCGCGTTCCGCGAGATCGGCGGGCATCAGCGACGCTTCTTCCTGGGGCGTCAGGCCGTAGCGTTCGCGCGGTCCCACCTGGGCGGCTTCGCTCAGGCCGGATTTGGGTTCGGCGGGTGGTTTCGACGGATTGAGCATGCCGAAGACGAGGTAGGCGGCGGCGATGACGCCGAGGGCGATCAGCGCGGGTGTGATGTACCGCGTGGCGCCGCTGGCAGGCGTATCGGGCATGAGGTGCTCCTGAAGAAGCGCGACCCTTAGCAAGCCTCGCGGCGGGGCGATATGCCGTAACGAACCTTAACCTTTGACGCCTAATCTGGGGCGGTGCTGTTCCTGCTGAACGATACCGTGCTCGATCTGGGGCTTCCCGGTGACACCTTCGCCCGCGCGGGCGGGGGATCGCCGACAACGGCGCGGCTCGGTCACGCGATCCGTGCGGGGCAGGAAGCGCTGTTCGCCGCCGGCGCCTTTACGCGCGCGCATCCCGACATCGCGTTCGCCGTGGCCGCCGAAATCGCGCTCGCCAGCGAAGCCAATGCCGCGCTGTTCGTCATTCCGGGCCGTATCCGCAAGGCCGAGGAAGTGGCGGTGCGTCTCGCGTCGGCGCCGCTCACCACGCTCGTGCGCATCCAGGCGCACCAGAGTCGCGTCGGGCCGGATCCGGCGTTCGTCAATCAGCAGGTCTGGAACCTCGCGCTCGCACAAGCCCAGAGTTCGGGCCAGAACCTTGCCGGAACACGCGCCTCCGCGTAAACGCGCGGCCTCATGACAGTTCAAGACCTTGCCGCCGAAGCGGGCCGGCGCCGCACCTTCGCGATCATCTCGCACCCTGACGCCGGCAAGACGACGCTGACGGAAAACCTGCTGCTCGCGGGCGGCGCCATCCGGCTGGCCGGTGAAGTGCGCGCGCGCGGGGAGACGCGGCGCACGCGTTCGGACTGGATGAAGATCGAGCGCGAGCGCGGGATCTCCGTGTCCGCCAGCGTGATGACGTTCGAGCGCGACGGCATCGTCTTCAACCTGCTCGACACGCCGGGCCACGAGGACTTCTCCGAAGACACTTATCGCACGCTCACGGCGGCGGACTCCGCGGTGATGGTGCTCGACGCGGCGAAAGGCATCGAGCCGCAGACGCTCAAGCTCTTCGAGGTTTGCCGCCTGCGCGACATCCCGATCATCACCTTCATCAACAAGCTCGACCGCGAGGCGCAGGATCCGTTCGCGCTGCTGGACGAGGTGCACGAAAAGCTCGCGCTCGATGTGGCGCCCGTGTTCTGGCCGGCGGGCTCGGGGCAGCGCTTTCGCGGCATGCTTGATCTCCGCAACGACAAGTTCCACGTCTTCCGTCGTCCCGAAGCGGGCGAGAAGACGACGCACGAAACAGAGCTCGTGCCGATGGCGAGCAATCACATCGCCGACATGATGTCGGCGGAGGAGCTGGAGGAGCTGCGCGAGACGTCCGATCTCGCGCGCGCGGGGCTGCCGACGTTCGATCTCGACGCGTATCGCGAAGGCTCGATGACGCCGGTGTTCTTCGGCTCGGCGCTGCGCAAGTTCGGCGTCACGGAACTGCTGGACGGGATTGCGGGCTATGCGCCGCCGCCGCGCACGCAGAAGGCGGTGACGAAGGGTGTGGCGGACGTCGTGGAGCCGTCGCGCACGGAGGTCACGGGCTTCGTATTCAAGATCCAGGCGAACATGGACCCCAAGCACCGCGACCGTGTGGCGATGCTGCGCGTGGTCTCGGGGCGCTTCCGGCGCGGCATGACGCTGAAGACGACCAACGGCAAGGCGCTGAATGTGCACGCGCCGCTCATGTTCATGGCGCAGGACCGCGAAATCCTCGACGAGGCGTTCCCCGGCGACGTCATCGGCGTGCCGAACCATGGCGCGTTGCGTGTCGGAGATTCGCTTAGTGAAAGCGGGCAGGTGTCCTATATCGGCATCCCGAACTTTGCGCCGGAAATCCTGAAGCGCGCCCGCGTCGCCGATCCGCTGAAGCAGAAGCATCTGAAAAAGGCGCTCGAAGGCATGGCCGAAGAGGGCGTCACGCAGCTCTTCCGCCCGGTGATCGGCTCCGACCTCATCGTCGGCGCAGTGGGCGCGTTGCAGTTCGACGTGCTGGAAGAACGCCTGCGCGCGGAGAACGGCCTCGACGTGATGTTCGAGCAGTCACCCTATCAGGCCGCGCGCTGGATCAGCGCGGAGTCGCACGCCGATCTCGAAGCCTTCATGGACCGCAACAAGTCCCAGAGCGCCGAAGACCTCGACGGCGCCCCCGTCTTCCTCGGCAAGACCGCCTGGGAAATCGGCTACGTGCAGGAGAAGAACCCGAAGGTGCGCTTCACGGCGACGAAGGAGCGGGTGGGGTAGGTCCTATCCCGCCATCTGACGTTCGACGTCCTTCATGTCGAAGTAGTCGCGCCACGAGCTGATCTTGCCGTCCTTGAATTCGAAGACGCCCATCACCTCGAAGCGCAGCGTCTTGCCGGACTTCTGCACGAAGGTATCGATGCGCTCGTTGAGCACCGTGCCGTTGGCGTTCTCCGCCGTGTGCAGCGTCTCGAACCGGGCTGATGTCGCGTCCGCCAGAAAGCCCGCAATGAAGGTGCGGATGGCGTCATGCCCGACGAGTTTGGGCATAGGTATGTTGTGATAGACGGCGTCCGGCTGGAAGGCCGCCATGATGCGGTCAAGGTCCAGCGCTTCCCACGCGGCGATGAAGTCCGCGACGACCTTGCTGTTCGACATGGCGTTCTTCCTCTGTGTGCAGTCACCGGCACACTACAGAAGATGAGGCGGCGCGCGCCAATTACTTCGCGGGTCATGGCCTGTGGTCGAATGCCCGGCGCGCGCTAAGCCGCCATCTGCTCCGTCGCGCCTTTGCGCACTTTGAAGAACCGCATCGCGCGTTGCGCGGCTTCCACCGGCACCGCCGTGTAGAGGCGGCCGAAGTGTTCGGCCTGGTTCATGGCGTCCTGTCCGCCGCCGACGAGCACGGCGAGGGTGACGAACAGCGGACGTTCGAGATTCGAGGCGCGGCAGACCATCGCCAGCGCTTCCATGTCGGCGCGCTGCACGATGCCGTGCGTGGTGTCGTAGTCGAGACCCACGATCTCGGCGAGCGCTATGGTGAAGGCGGTGATCTTGTTGTCGCGGTAGAACGCCACGAGGAGCGGGGGCTTCAGTTCGCCTGCGCGCTTTTTCTGGTCAACGAGTTTCTGCGCTTCACGCACGTCATCGGTCATGGCGGCGGCCTGACGCGCCTGCATGCGCGCGCGGGCCTTGGTCAGCGCCTGGTCGAGTTCGACGGGATCGACGTTGGCGTTGCGGTCGAGGATGGCGGTGCGCAGCTTCTGTTCGACGACGAAATACATCTCGTTGAGCAGGTCGATCGGAATGTCGTGGCGATTGACCACGCCGCCGTGCAGTTTCTTGTTGTCGCGGGCGCGATCGACCGCCAGCTCCATGGCGGGGCGTTCGATGCGGGCGCCGGCGTTCTTGAGCAGCATGTCGAGCGCGTCGTCGTCGCCGGCCCGCACGATGGCGTCGGAGACGCGCGGGCTGACCGTATCGCGCTGGGCGATGGCCTTGATGTGATCCTGTGTCTGCTCGGAGACGAGCTTGACGAGCATTTCGTCCTTCAGCACCGGCGAGCGGCGCAGGATGGGCTCGGCGACGGCGAAGGAATTGAAGGCGAGGTCCTGCAGCAGCTGGATCGGGGCGTCATGGCTGTCGGCGAAGCGCTCGGCGAGTTCGGCGAGCACGCTCTCCTGCATCTCCTTGGCGACCGTGCACAGCACGTCGTCGAAGAGCTGGGTCTCGCGGCTCGTCCGCTCGGCGGCGGTGTCGAAGAAGAGGTCGGTGGCCTCGCGCAGCAGGTCGCGACGCTTCTCGCTCGAGGGCGCGCGGGCGAGATCGATGAGCTTGGCGAAGCGGGCGCCGTTGGCGGACATGGACGCAGGACCTTTCGATGGTCCTTCCTCGGTAATTGACGACGGTTAACAAAGGACGAAACGGCTGCGCGTCAGGGCGTCGCTGACCCGTGGACGGTCACGCCCCCAACGCTGCGCGCTTTTCCTCGATCTCCAGCCATTCGGTTTCTGCCGCGTCCTTTTCGGCGCGCGCCTTGTCGAGGCCGGTTATGGCGGCGTTGAAGGCTTTGGGGTCGCGGGCGAAGAGGCCGGCGTCGGCGAGGCGGGCTTCCAGCGCGGCGATTTCGGAATCGAGCGCGGGGATGCGGGCTTCGAGTTCGGCGAAGCGGCGCTCGTCCTTGTAGCTGAGCTTGTTGCGGGCGCGCTTTTCCACGGGCGCCTCGGTAGCGGCCTTCGCCACGGGCGCGGCGCGCTTGGGCGCATAGCCGCCGTGTTCGCGCTCGAAATCGGCGTAACCGCCCGGCGTTTCCGCCCAGCGCCCGTCGCCGAGCGCGCCGAGGATCTGCGTGGTCACGCCGTCGAGGAAGGCGCGGTCGTGGCTGACGATGAGCACGGTGCCATCGTAGGCCGCGAGCATGTCCTCAAGACCGTCGAGGGTGTCCATGTCGAGATCGTTGGTCGGTTCATCCAGCACCAGCAGGTTCGCCGGCTGCGCCAGCGCCACCGCGAGGGCGAGCCGGTTCTTCTCGCCGCCCGAGAGCGCCTTCGTCGGTTGGCGCAGCTGCGTGGGCGGAAAGAGGAAGGACTTGGCGTAGGCCGCCACGTGGCGCGGGCGTCCCCGCACCATCACCTGGTCGCCGCCGAGCGGGCAGAGCGTCTCCCAGATCGTCTCGTCGGGCTTCAGGATCGAGCGTTGCTGGTCGACGTAGGCGATCTCCAGATTGGCGCCGACGCGCACGATCCCCGAATCCGGTTCGCGCTTGCCCAGCAGCATGTCGATCAGCGTCGTCTTGCCGGCGCCGTTGGGACCGACGATGCCGACGCGGTCGCCGCGCATGATCTTGAGGCTGAGATTGTTCACCACGGCGCGCCCGCCATAGCTCTTGGAGACGCCGCGCGCCTCCATCACGAGGCGTCCGCTGTCGGAGCCTTTTTCGGCGGCGAGATCGGCGCTGGATTTCGTGAGGATGTTCTTCTGCTTGCGGCGCTGGTCGCGCATGACCTCCAGCTTGCGGCGACGGCCCTCATTGCGGGAGCGGCGCGCGGTGACGCCGCGCTGCAGCCAGTGCTCCTCCGCCGCGAGATGCGTTTCCAGCCGCGAGAGCGATTTCGACTCCGCCGCCTCGATGCCCGCCGCCCAGTCGTCGAACGCGGAGAAACCGCGATCGAGCTTCTGCACGCGCCCGTTGCGCAGCCAGTAGCAGACGGTGGAGACGCGCTCGAGAAAGCGCCGGTCGTGGCTGACGATGAGGCTCGCGCCGGAGAACGCGCGCAGACGCACTTCGAGATCCTCGATGGCCGGGATGTCGAGATGGTTGGTCGGCTCGTCGAGCAGGAGGATGTCGGTCTCCGCCGCGAACGCGCGGGCCAGAGCGGCGCGTCGCGCTTCACCGCCGGACAGGCCCTGCGGCGAACGCTCGGGATCGAGGTCGTAGGCTTCAAGCAGCGCTTCGGCGCGGTGGAAGGGCGTGGGCGCGGCGTCCGCGAACGGCGCCTGCGCGTAGTCGCGCAATGTGGCAAAGCCCGCGAGGTCCGGTTCCTGCGCGACGTACGCAAGCGACACGCCCGACGCGAATGCCAGCGTGCCCGTATCGGGTTCGAGGCGGCGCGCGAGCATGCGCATGAGCGTGGACTTGCCCGCGCCGTTGTCGCCGACGAGCGTGGCGCGTTCGCCCTTGATGAGCGCCATGTCGACGCCCTCGAACAGCGGCGCGCCGCCGAGCGACAGCCGCACGTCCTTCAACTGAGCCAGACTCATGCGTGCGGTCTCAAGGCATCTCTTCCCGGCGTTGCTTCTCGCGACCGGGGATGATCTTGCCGAATGCCTCCGCCAGCGAACGGTAGAAGGACGACATTTCCTGGCGCGCCCGCGAGACGGGCGGCGGGTTCACGCCGATGAGGGGCCTGGGCTCCATCTCGCGTTCGGCGACACGCATGAAGCTCGCGAAGATTTCCGCCGGCGCGCCGCCGCCCGTGATGCGCGGCATCGGCGAGAAGTCGTCATACCCGACCCAGACGCCGGTGGTGTAGTTGCCGCTGTAGCCGATGAACCACGCGTCGCGCCAATCCTGGCTGGTGCCGGTCTTGCCGGCGATGTCGCGGTCGTTGAGACGTGCGTGCGTGCCGGTGCCGGTCTGCACGACGCGGCCGAGCATGCCGTTCATCGTATGCGCGTTCTCGGGGTCGTAGACCTGCAGCGGGTTCACCGCCGGGCGCTGGTAAAGTACTTCGCCGCGTGAATTTTCCGCGCGCTCCACAAGAAAGCCGTCGAGACGCTGACCGTCGCGCATGAATGTCGAGAAGGCCTGCGTCATTTCCAGCAGCGTGACTTCCATGGAGCCGAGCGCGATGGACGGCGGGATCGGCGTCTTGCGGCGCGCCTCGTCGGTGCACGGCAGCGACTGGACGCCGAAGCGGCAGGCGAGATCGGCCACGCGGTTGACGCCCACTTCGTCGGCGACTTCCGCGGCCACCGTGTTCAGCGACAAGGCGAAAGCCGAACGAAGCGTCACCGCCCCGGTGAAGGTCTCGTCATAGTTCTGCGGTTTCCAGCCCTGGATGGTGATCGGCTCGTCATAGCGTACGGTGTCGGGGTCGAGGCCCTGTTCAATGGCGGCGGCGAATACGAAGGTCTTGAACGACGAGCCCGGCTGGCGCTTCGCCTGCACGGCGCGGTTGAACTTGCTCTCGGTGTAGCTCTGCCCGCCGACGAGCGCGCGGATGGCGCCGCGATGATCCATCATCACCAGCGCGCCCTGCAGCTTGCGGCAGTTCGAGCGCGCCTTCGATTTCGACCTCGTGTCTTCTTTCTGCGCCGGGCAACGCACCCGACCCAGCGGCCCGAGGCCCGCTCGCAGCGTCTGAACGGCCGCGTCCTGTAGCGCTTCGTCCACTGTCAGCCGCAGCACGAGATCGGGCGACATCTGGCCGGAACGCTTGCGCGCTTCCTCCACGGCCATGTCGAAGATGTAGCCGAGTTCGCCTTCGCCGCCGGTGCGGCCGGCGAGCGTGATGGCGGCTTCAGCTGCCTCCGCGCGCAACTCTGCGTTGATGTAACCCGCGTCCTGCATCGCTTCGAGCACGACGAGCTGGCGGGCTTTTGCTTTTGCGAGATTGCGCGTGGGGGAGAGATCGGTCGGCGCCTTCGGCAGGCCCGCGATCATCGCGGCTTCCCCAACGGTCAGCTCCATCGCGCCTTTGCCGAAATAGCGGCGCGCCGCTGCGTCCACGCCGAACGCCTGCGAACCGAGATCGACGCGGTTGAGATAGAGGTCGAGGATTTCGTCCTTCGTCAGCCGGCTCTCGATGCGGCCTGCGAGGATCATTTCCTGCAGCTTGCGGCGTATGCTGCGCTCGGGTGTGAGGAAAAGGTTCTTCACCAGCTGCTGCGTGATGGTGGAGCCGCCCTGCACCGTGCCGCCGGCTGAGAGGTTGGCGAGCATGGCGCGGATCATGCCTTGGCGATCGACGCCGCGGTGCTCGAAGAAGCGCCGGTCCTCGATCGCGATGAAGGACTGCCACACATGCGGCGGCAGTTCCTTGTAACTCACGCTGCGTCCGTAGAAGGCGCCGCGGATGCCGATGGTCTTGCCTTGCGTGTCGGTGAAGGTGACGCCGGGCTGGCGATTGAGCGTCCACAGCGACGCGGAGTCCGGCATGCGCGGCAGGTCCTTGATCGCGAAGATCCAGAAACCGACGAACGCCACGAGGATCGCCGCGAGCCCCGCGCCGCCCGCCCACAGCAGGTGCGTGCGCGATTTCTCCGCGAGGATGCCGTCCATGTAGCTCTTGGCCGACGCCGCGCGCAGCTTCGTCCAGTCGAGCCCGCGCCGCGCAGCCTCGGCGGCGCTGGTAACTTCGGGCTCAGGTTTTGGAGGACCGGGAGGCGGGCCCCCGGCAGGTTCGTCCGTCACGGCGGCATCCTTATCGGCGTCGGGTCTTACTAGAGCCCGATCCGGGCAGGAATAGGGGTATCAAGGGAGGCTTTATCCCTCGGTCCGACGCGCGGAAAGCCATGCGCGCCATGAAACCGATACCCAAAAACACACAAACAATCCGACCGGGTCCGGCGCGGGGGCATCTTCGGGCATCGTCGCAGAGGCAGGCGTGGCGCGGATCGCCCGCGCCGCCGCCTCTTCAACCCCGGAGAATTTGGACATGTTCAACTGGCTTCGCTGGCCTCCGCCAGCGGAAACGAAAGCCGCGCGCGCACTCGTCGCCTGGCACCAGCCGGGCCGGCCCGTGTGGTCAGGTCGCGATCTCGCGGCCTATGCGCGCGAAGGCTACGCGAAGAACGCGGTCGCGCATCGTTGCGTGCGGCTGATCGCGGAAGGCGCCGCGAGCGCGCCGCTCAAGGTCACGCCGCACGATCACCCGCTCGCCGCGCTGCTCGCGCGACCGAACGCCGAGCAGACGGGCGCGGAATTGCTGGAGGCGTTCTTCGGCCACCTGCAGGTGGCGGGGAACGCCTATCTCGAAGCGAGCGCCTTCGATGAAGGCCCGCCCGACGAACTCTTCGTGCTGCGGCCCGACCGCATGGCGGTGATCCCCGGCGCAAGCGGCTGGCCGATCGGCTGGGAATATCGCGTGGGCGCTGACACGCGCCGCTACATGCGCGATGCGCTCACCGAAGACGCGCCGATCCTGCATCTGAAGACGTTCCATCCGCTGGACGCATGGCAGGGCGAGCCGCCGCTGGGCGGGGCTGTGGAGGACTGGCGCGTGGACGTGCGGGACGGCGGCGGCGCCCTCCTGCGAACGCTCACGGCGGGCACGACGGCGGCATTTTACGCCGCGGCGGACCAGATCGCAGACTTCGGCGCCTTGCCGGACGCCATCGCCGTCACCATCACCCAGATTTCGGCCCGTTTCGGCTCCGGTAGGGGACGCGACTCGCTCCTGCGGCTATAAGCGCTTGCGCCCGCCCGGCGGGTCTCTACCTCAAGGCCTCCACACGGGAGCCGCAATTTCCACGTGAAAGACGCCTGAGAGTTTCTCCATGAGAGCCGCCATTTGAGCTGGGACCCCTACGCCGCCCTCGGCGTTTCGCGCAGCGCGAGCGCCGACGAGATCCGCAGCGCCTACCGCAAGCTCGCCAAGGAGCTGCACCCCGACGTGCGCCCGAACGACAAGGCGGCGGAAGACCGTTTCAAGCGCGCGACGGCGGCGTTCAATCTGCTCGGCGATCCCGCGACCAAGGCGCGGTTTGATCGCGGCGAGGTCGATGCGGAGGGCAACGAAAAACAGCAGACCCACGCCTACCGCACCGGGGCCGGGCGCACGCAGAACGGCTACAGCGGCGCCGGCGAAAGCGTGTTCGACCTCGGCGACATTTTTTCCGATCTGTTCGGCTCAGCAGGCGCAGCCGGCGGCGGCGCGCGCCAACCGCCGTTCGGCAAGATGCGTGGCCGTGACATCCGCTTGCCTCTCGACATCGATTTTCTTGAGTCCGTTCGCGGCGGCCGCAAGCGCGTGCAGATGAGCGACGGACGCACGCTGGACGTGGCGATACCGCCGGGCGTCATCGACGGTCAGGTGCTGCGCCTGAAATCGCAGGGCGGTGGCGGCGTGCAGGGCGGGCCGCCGGGCGATGCGCTCGTCGAACTCAAAATCCGTCCGCACGCGTTCTTCCGCCGCGAAGGCGATGACATCCATCTTGACCTGCAGATTTCCATCGTCGAGGCCGTCGAAGGCGCGAAAATCCAGGTGCCGACAGCATCGGGCTCCGTCGCGCTGACGATCCCGGAAGGGAGCAATACCGGCAAGACGCTCAGGCTCAAAGGCAAGGGCGTCGGCGAGCGCGGCGATCAACTCGTGCACCTCAAGGTGATGATGCCGGACGTGCTGGACGAGGACCTCAAGCGCTTCGTGAAGAAGTGGGGCCGGCGGGACTACACGCCGCCCCGGCCGCCGGGATGATCGATCTGGTGAGCCTTTCAGGCCCAATTCATGCAGGTCTTCGCCATTCAGGACGCATTCAGCCGGCGTCGATTATCCCATCACCATGAACTCGCGTTTTCTCCTTGCCGCCCTTGCCCTGGGTCTTTTTGCCGGGCTCGCAGCCGTCGCGCCAGCGGAAGCGTACCAGCGCGGCCGCGACCGGCCGGATCTGGGACAGACGCTTTCGCCCAACGAGGCGCGCAACGCCGTTGAAGAAGGCCGCCACGTCCCCCTGCGCCAGATTCTTTCGCAGATCGAGGCGCGCTACCCGGGCCGCATGATTGGTCAACGCCTCGAGCAGGGCAATCCGTCCATCTATGTGATCGACTGGCTGACGCCCGACGGTCGCAAACTCATCGTTCGCGCCAACGCACAGACGGGCGCCATCATCGGAGTGTCGGGATAAGCGATGCGGATTCTTGTTGTCGAAGACGAACCGGATCTGCGTCGCCAGCTCGAAAAGGCGATGGTCGAGGCCGGCTATGCGGTGGACGCGGCGGCGGACGGCGAGGAAGGACAGTTCCTCGGCGACACCGAACCGTATGACGCCGTCGTGCTCGATCTCGGCCTGCCGAAGATCGACGGCGTGACCGTGCTGAAAAGCTGGCGCGACGGCGGCAAGTCGTTTCCGGTGCTGATCCTCACCGCGCGCGGGCGCTGGTCGGAAAAGGTCGAAGGCTTCGACGCCGGCGCCGACGACTACCTCACCAAGCCCTTTCACGTGGAAGAACTCCTCGCACGCATGCGCGCGCTGCTGCGCCGGGCTGCGGGCCACGCGACGTCGTCCATCGAATGCGGCGATCTGCGCGTCGACACCCGCGCCGCCCGCGCGACGGTGGGCGGCGAGCCGATCCGGCTGACGTCGCACGAATACAAGGTGCTCGCGTACCTCATGCATCATCGCGGGCGCGTGGTGCCGCGCACGGAGCTGGTCGAGCACATCTACGACCAGGACTTCGACCGCGACTCCAACACCATCGAGGTCTTCATCGGCCGCCTGCGCCGCAAGATCGGCACCGACCGCATCCAGACCGAGCGCGGCCTCGGCTACCGCCTGATCGACCCGGCGGAGATGCATGCGTCGCAGTGACGGCGGACATCGGCTACCATCGCACCGTGCGCTTCATCGATTCACTTGAACTGTGGAAGTCTCCAACTGAACCCCCGCCCCCTCGCGGGGCGGGGGCAGGGGGTGGGGGTGCAGAGCGATCGATTGAGCTGAGACGGTTCGTCAAACCGCACCGCATCGCATCGCTGAACTGGGGCGCCGCCAAACAAACTCGAACCACCGCCCCCCCGCCCCCTGCCCCCGCCCCGCGAGGGGGCGGGGGCA